>Ga0209289_100058_pt1 | contig 72534 bp, 74 predicted proteins | sample GXS110809BmetaG_FD_184121 | JGI IMG/M metagenome (GOLD analysis project Ga0209289, IMG submission 184121) | Hot spring microbial communities from Gongxiaoshe hot spring, China to study Microbial Dark Matter (Phase II) - GXS 110809B (SPAdes)... ... | reverse complement strand
GACGCCATACCGCCTTACTCGATAAGATTTGAGGTAATACTTAGTCCTTTATGTTAGGTTAGACTCCAGCTAGCCGCTTTTCCTCAGAGAGGGAGGAGGGAGAGAGGCCTCACTCGCAGATGAAATCTTTAAGTTATACTCAGGCGTATTTGTGGTATTCACACGATTTTCCTCGCGATGACGCATGATATCTACTTTAAAAGGGCTGTTACAAGTCAATGGTGGATGAAAGTGGCTTTCGTGACTTGGGAGTATCCACCTGCTATCGTTGGCGGTCTGGGGACATACTCCTACTACATGAGCAGATGGATGGCGAGGCTGGGCAATTACGTATCTGTCTACAGCCCATTGACTCCTGGGCCCGAGCCCAGCATAGAGCCCACCAAAGGCCTGGAGGTGAATTGGGTGCAGCTTCCAGATCTCTCGACAGGTTTGAGGCCAGCCCTAAGCGAGGAGATTAGGGGATGGGGAGACGGGGTCAAGTTCTTCAACAACGTCCTAGTATTCAACTCAGCCACCTCTTCACTACTAACCAAGAGGACCCTTGAGGGAGAGTTCGACTTGGTGGTGTATAATGATTGGCTTTGCGCCCTCATTGGGATCGCGATCTCGAATCTGCACAAAATACCGACTGCTTACCATGTTCACTCTACCGAGTGGGGAAGAGCTCTCGGAAGAGGCTCTCTCACGGTCTCGCAGATAGAGAGGGCTGGCGCCGAGACTGCCTCAGTGGTCATCACGGTCAGCCACGCAATGAGGGAAGACCTTCAAGCACATGGCTGGCCCACTGAAAAGATTCGCGTAGTATGGAATGGTGTGGACCCTGATGTTTATGACCCCTCATCTATTGATCCCTCGGAGGTGGAGAGGATTAGGGGGAGATATGGTGTTGGCCCGGATGAGAGTTTAATACTTTTCGTAGGCAGGCTTGTGCCTGTTAAAGGTGCTAGAGAGCTAGTGGAGTCGATGCCGCATGTTCTCAGCGAGTTTCCCAAAACTAAACTGGTGATTCTGGGTAAGGGTGATATGGAGGGAGAGCTTAACGGGCTTATAAGAGGGCTCGGCCTCTCAGGCCGCGTCATACTGAGGTCGGAGTTTGTTTCTGAGCGCGAGCGGATTTTACACTATGCCGCCTCAGATGTCTGTGTCTTCCCCTCCCTATATGAGCCCTTCGGAATAGTCTCCTTAGAGGCTATGGCGATGGAGAGGCCTGTGGTAGTCGGTGCGCGGGGGGTTGTCGGGTTTAGGGAGCAGGTTGTACCTTCTGGAGAGAAGCAGTGTGGGATACACGTGGACGGCTCTAATCCGCTCGATATTGCCTGGGGAATAAAGGAGGTCTTGAGATATCCTGACAGGGCGAAGCTGATGGGCAAGAATGGTAGGCAGAGAGTTCTCGACGAGTTCACGTGGGAGAAGGCGGCGAGGAGGACCTTAGAAATATATAGCCAGCTTTTAAATTATTAGAGGGCCTAACCGGTGGTCAATATCTCGCATCCGTCATCATAGACTATTACTGTGTGCTCGGCCTGCGCGACAGGCGCTCCTCCCTTCTCAACCAGTACAGGGTATCCGAACACTAGGCCACGCCGATAGAGGTTCGGGTGCAGTAGCGCGGCCCTTTCACTTAGCCACCTAGTAGTATAGGGGAGGCCCCTAGAGACCTCAATTATCTCCCTCCAAACCTCTCTCTCCTCTTGGCTCGCCCCCTTAACTCTGAGCTGGGTGTCTCTTACGGAGAAGATGTTAATGGTCTTTGTATTAACGACGACGCCTGAGGCTCTGCTCAGCGTTATGAACGGCTCAATCGCGTATATGTGGGAGGCCTCGAGTTTCTTTGTGTCTGCTGTGGGGATATTTGGTATCGAGACACCCGCGTGGAGACAGTGGCGCTTTATCTCGTGGCCTGAGAGATTGGCTATGGGCCTACAGCCAAGCCTGATTGCTGTCTCATACACTAGCTTTCCTATCTCGGATACCTTAACTCCGCTCTTGACTATGCTGAGAGCGTTTCTCAGAGCCTCTTTCGCCACATCTACCAAGTATCCGTGCTGGCTTCTCAAGTCGATTGTGATTGCAGTGTCAGCTATGTAGCCCTCGAGCTCAACCCCTATGTCGAGCTTCACAAGCGAGTTCCTCGGTATCTCCTCGTTATCGGTATGCGTGGCGGTGTAGTGTGCGGCAACCGAGTCTATGCCAACGTTGCAGGGGAAAGCTGGATTGGCTCCAAGCTCCCTGATCCTGGTCTCTGCATATTCGCAGATCTCTAGGGCCCGCATACCTGGCCTCACCATCGCGGCTGCTTCCCTGAGAACCGAGTATGCTATGGAGCCCGCCTGTCTTAAACGGTCAAGCTGCTCCTGACTAGGCTCCGAAACCGGCCCTCCCGAACTAGGCATTACCATCCTCCACCCTCTTATTACTAACTGCTTTAGACTTTATCTCGACCCTCGAGAGATTCATCATCAATGTGCCCACCCAATACACGGTTGCCAGCCCGACTAACGCCAAGGTGAAGGAATTACTGCCGCGAAGTAGGAGAGAGGGCAGAGTATAGTCCCCGGCCTCGAGCTCAACCGAGTAGGGCCGACCAGTAACAGGGTTTATCATCGACTCTACAGGCGCATAGCTATCAGTCAGCACCCTATACTCGGAAAGGTCGGGAATCCACTCCCAAAGCCCACTAATCACGAGCTCCTCGAGCTCATAGTTCCCCCACCTGTTTAAGGCATCCTTCAGTTCACACGCCGGGTTGACGCAAGCCACCACTATGATGTTCTGGACAAGCGGCGCCGAGACCTCCGACGCCTTAATGACGTAAAGTTTGGGAAAAACGATGTTCATGGTCTTGTAGGCAGACCAGAGAATTTCGGAGGTGTCGCCCGTCATGGATGCGATTATGTTGCTGACTACGACACCGTCATCGGTAAGGCGGCTCCTCATGACCTTGAAAAACTCAAGAGTCATTAAATGGTATGGGATGTATGTCTTTGCGTAGGCGTCGACTATTATGGCGTCGAACCGTGTCTCTCTCCTTTGCAGGAAGACGCGGCCGTCATCGTTGTGCACTATGAGCCTGGGGTCTTCTCTCAGATGGAAATACTTCTTGGCGACCTCTATGACGACCGGGTCTATCTCAGCAACCTCGACTGTGAGCCACGGGTAATTCTCGTGGAAGTATTTAGGCCCCGAAAAGCCGCCTCCCCCTATGAATAAGACCCTCTCTGCGGCGCTGTTCAGGGCCAAAGCAATTTCGAAGAACTTTGTATACTTGAAGACGAGGGCTCCTGGGTCGCTGAGGCTCATGCCGCTGTGGGGTAGACCGTTGAGGTATAGGACCTGTAGATCTCCGCTCCTAGCCACGACTAAACTATTGTAAGGGGTCTCACCCGCCTCAACGATTTCGCCTGACGCTGCAGCGACTTGTTCGCCCAAAACTCCTAAGGGAGATATGAGAACCAGTAAGAGCACCGCTAGTGTTACCTTAGAGGAGCTGCCGAGACCTATAGACGATAAGGCCATCAGCGACAGCCCTATCCCAAGGAAGATGGTGCGGAGGTCCACGAGCGGTATTAGGATGAATACTGTTCCGAAAGTCCCAACTATGCTTCCAAGGGTTGAGACCGCGTAGAGATTCCCCGCTATTGTTCCGAGCTCTGTCAGCTGCTTTGTGGTCAGCTTCACGGCGAAGGGCGAGACCATTCCCAGAAGCAGGTTAGGGGGCGCTAGCAGGACCAGGCTGGCTATTAGAGCTCCCCATCTCTCCTCAAGCCCCATCGAGATCGCCAACTCCAGTCCGAGAGGTGAAAGAAATGGTATCGCTAGCGAGATGACACCGCTTGTAAACACTATCATGTTGAGGGAGCGCGGGTCTGGTTTTAGGTCTGCGACCTTTCCGCCGAGATGATATCCTAGGGCCAGGGATGAGAGGACCACGCCTATGATGCTTCCCCACACAAAGACTGAGCTCCCGAAGACAGGTGTGAGGAGTCTGCTCCCCGCCAACTCAACACACATCACCGCAAACCCCGAGAGGAAAACAAGTGGAGTAAGCCGCTTGTTCTTTAAACTCATCCAGCTATTTAGACTTCAATCCCCCGTGAAAAATTTATCTCGGCTCCCCGGGGAGTGCGATTGGTTTATATATCGTGGGCACGGATAGCGGAGTAGAATTGATATCCCTTACTCTTAGCCAAAGGGAGATTCCGGGGCTGCGCATAAGCAGTATAGGAGGCTTAGGCGTCAAAAGAGGCTCCACCCTCGTCAAGAGAGGGTTCGCCCACATGCTTAAGCACGGCGTTGTCATGGATGTCACAAATGTCGAGCAGGCGCAGATAGCTGAGGACGCGGGAGCCGTCGGCGTCATGGTCCTCGACAAGCTGCCATACGATGTAAGGAAGGCGGGTGGTGTTGCTAGAACCGCGAGCCTCAAGGTGATAGAGGAGGTCCTAGACCATGTAACGATACCTGTGATGGCAAAGTGCAGGATAGGGCATACATGGGAGGCCCGCGCCCTAGAAGAGGCTGGAGTCGACATGATTGACGAGTCCGAAGTCCTTACACCAGCCGACGAGGAAAGACACATCTGGAAATGGGACTTCACAACTCCATTCGTCTGCGGTGCCCGAGACCTTGGCGAGGCCCTTAGAAGAATAGAAGAGGGCGCCTCAATGATCAGGACCAAAGGTGAGCCCGGTACCGGCAACGTGGCAGAGGCAGTGAAGCATGTGAGGATACTGAACAACGAGCTCAGAAGAATCTCGATCCTATATGAGGATGGAGATGAGCAGGAGCTAATGAGAGCGGCGAGAGATCTAAGGGCCTCCTACGAGCTCGTGTTGGAGACGGCTAGAATTAGAAGGCTGCCGGTTGTTAACTTTGCCGCTGGCGGAATAGCCACGCCGGCGGACGCTGCGTTGATGATGAGCCTAGGGTGTGATGGAGTATTTGTCGGCTCAGGAATCTTCAAATCCTCCGACCCAAGGGCGAGGGCCGAGGCCATAGTGCTCGCCACAACTTATTGGGACAGGCCGGAGATTGTTGCTGAGGCACAGAGAATGGTTGACGAGAGCAGCGCCATGCTGGGGCTTGACTTGAAGACTCTTGAGCTTCGGATGCAGGAGAGAGGTACGGGCTAAAAATTATTGTGTCTTCAGGAATTACTTATTAGCTAGGGCCTGTGTTTATAGCTCATGCAAAGGGGGACGCTCATACTGGTTTCTGTCCTCGTGGTGGCCTTAGGGGTTGCTTGCTTCGCCGCAGGGTTAAGCCTGGGCTCTCTCACAGCCCGGGCCGATGCAGAAAAGATAATCGATGCAGAACGTGAGCGAGTCAGACAGCTTGAAATGGAGCTGAGCACGAGACAGCAGGAATTAGACTCGGCACTTAGGGAGGAAGGAAGACTTGAGGTCCTGCTGGGCGAGACGAGGAGGCAGCTTGAAGATGCTGAGCAGAGGGCTCTGAGTTTACAGACAGCTCTCTCAAACGAGCTTGAGAATCTGAGAAGGAGCAACGACGAACTTGCTAGGGAGAAGAGCTCGCTTGAGAACAGCTTTCGGAGGATCCAGGCACAGGTTAGCGTCGTGTCTCAGGCCATCCCTATACTAAACCAGTTGAGGGCAGTAGACCAGCTTCCGCCTGACAGGAACGCGACACTTGACTACTGGCTAGATGTTAAGAGCTTGATAGCTTCCTTCGACCCAGCTCTAACACCATCCGTGGATAGAGTGATAAACAATATTGATGGGCTAATGGACTATTATGAGTGGATAGAAAGGTATCCTGGAGACAGCGCAACTGCTGAGCAGCTTCTCCTGTGGTTTGAGTCCTTGCCTCAGAGCTACCAGCTATACGTCAATGCAGTCAACCAGCTTATCGACGAGATATTGACCAGTATCGCCTCAAAGCTGTCAGCCCTGAGGGACAGCCTGGGTTGAAGTGGCGCTCCTTCTTCTGGCGACACCGATAAGCACTCCGCCGACCAGCCCAGTTAGGAGAATAAAATACGCATTGAAGCGGTGTATTGTCTCCATTGTAGAGAAAAGTCTGAAGTCTATAGTAATAATCCCGTATAAAGATAACCCCACTATCGCCTGCACCAGCGCAGCTGCTAACAGAACAGCTAGATAGATGGTTGAGGTTTTGCTGCCGCGAGAGAGACTGAGCGCGACAGCCGTCAAAATAACCCCAGCCAGCCCTATGGTTGCGTGGAGATCGCGAAGCCATATAGTAACAAGTCCAGCTTCCCCGAGAGCCACCTGAAATAGGACACCTATGGCCAGAAGAACTGAGAGAATGGGAAGAGCCCTCATTTCGAGCCTCCACTTACAGCGGGGAGTATTAAAACCTCATCCCCCTCCTCAAGCTTGAGATCCAATTGGCTGTGGCTGAGCACCTGGTCATTGACATAGATGTTGACATATCTCCTAAGACGCCCTTCATCGTCGAGAAGTCTTCTCTTTATCTCCGGGCCATAATTCTTCGCGAGCTCCTCTATGACGTCTTTGATGGTTTCAGCTTTTAGGACGAAATCTTTCTTTCCGCCGAGATAGTTAGCGAGGACTGAGGTAACTGTTACCCTGACCTGCGGGGACATCTTTGCGTGAAGATTCGACTTAGGAGGATATAAACCGTTTCCGTTTTTCGCGGAGAATGCTCAGTGTAACCCAGTCGCTTTTCTCACTCCCTCAAGCGTGGGTGGGATCAGCTTCACGTTAGTCGGCTCAGGAATTGTTTCAATCGTCTTCAACCCCGAGCCGGTCACACAGCAGACAATCTCTTCGTCTCCATCAATCTCCCCCAGCTCAACCAGTTTCTTCAGTGCGGCAACAGAAATCGCGCCTCCAGGCTCAGCAAATATCCCCTCTGTCGATGCTAGAAGTTGGACGGCCTCTACCGCCTCGTCATCCGTCAAGGCTACTGCAGCGCCCCCACTCTCTCTGAGAACCCTGAGAGCCTGATACCCGTCGCCAGGGTCTCCTATCGCGAGGCTCTGCACAATCGTATCCGGATGCCTAACAGGCTCAATCCTTTCTCCACCATTTCTAAAGGCCTTCACTATCGGGGAACAGCCTAGGGGTTGCGCACAAACCATAGATACCCCGCTGCCTCCGATCAGCCCTGAAAGCTCCGCCTCCTTAATCCCCTTATAAATTGCTGATAGCAGCGCGCCGCTGGCAGTGGGCACTATTATTCTGTCTGGGGACCTCCAACCGAGCTGTTCTATGATCTCGAGGCCCATGGTCTTGGACCCCTCCACATAGTAGGGCCTCAGGTTCACGTTAACTATGCCCAAGCTGAGCCTATCAGCCGCGAGCGCCGCGAGCCTGTTAGCGTCGTCATATGTTCCCTGAACAAGAAGAATCTGAGCACCATATAGAGCGGCCTGCTTAATCTTCGCCTTCTCGACGCTGCTTGGCATGAAGACGTAGCATGGGAGACCGCCAGCCGTGGCGTGTGCTGCAGTGGCGCCTGCTAGGTTGCCTGTGGAGGCGCAGCCCACGGCGTTCAGCCCGAATTCGCGCCCCTTTGAGACTGCCAAGCTCGCCGGCCTATCCTTGAAGCTGTGGGTGGGGTTGACTGTGTCGTTCTTAATGTATAGGCTCTTCACTCCCAGCTTTTTGCCTAAACGCTCCGCCCTTATTAGAGGCGTGTAGCCTGCTCCTATATCCACCTTGTTTTCCAGAGAGATTAGTGGCAAAAACTCCCAGTACCTCCACATGGAGGGCTCCCGCGCCTCCACCTTGCTCTTAGTCACGGAGATTCTCTCGGGGTCATAGTTTGCTTCCAAAGCCCCAAAACATTCATCGCAGACATACGCAAGTATGTGCCCGAACTGCTTGCCGCACTCTCTACACTCCAGATAAACCTGGGTCTCCGATAGCGCCGCTCACCTGTGGAGACTTAACACAGGCAGGATATAAACCATATTCACTCTCTCCTCCGGATAAAGAGCGCATCCGCTGAAGCTTCATGGTTTAATACTTCTCTCGAGTGAGGCTTTACCGTGTGTGCGGCTGAGTCTCATAGAAAAGAGGCCCCGACGAGGCTCAGGATAGCCTTGGTAAGGTCGAGCACCAGCCGCTATGAGGCCATGATTAAGGGTGAGCCCGTAGTTGACGAGTCGTCAGACATGGCTAAGAGGCTTTTGGAAGAGCTGGGTCACGAGGTAGTGCATAAAGGGATTGTTGGAGACGACATCCTCGGAATCCGCTCACGGGTTCTGGAAGCTGTAGGAGAGGGGTTTGATGTTGTGGCCGTTATAGGAGGGACTGGAATATCTTCAAGGGACGTCACCATCGAGGCGGTGAGGCCGATGCTTGAGAAAGAGGTTGAAGGGTTTGGGGAGGTGTTCAGGATGGAGAGCTATATGAAGATCGGGTTCTCCGCGGCTCTCTCCAGAGCGTTGGCCGGAGTCCTGAGGGGCTCAATAATTCTCGCGCTTCCAGGCTCACCCGACGCCGTGCAGACGGCTCTCCGACTCGCCGGCCCTGAACTAGCGCACATGGTGTGGGTAGCCAGGTCGTAAAAGGGCTACGAGCCTCCGCCTCGATTCATGGGCCAAGGTTAAAAATCTGCCACTAGATTAAGAGTGGGCCAGGGGCAATAGTATGACGCTCGGCAGAGAGCTGGAGCAGGTTAAGAAAAGGGTTCAGACACCACTCGGAGAGGCCGTATACTATGATCTGAAAGTTTTGGAGGAGGCTGGCCTTGCAAGAGGAGTTGACTCGATGCCGCCGAGCATCAAGATTCTATTAGAGAACGTTGTTAGGAGTGCCGCCGGGGGAGTCGCATCTATGGAGGATGTTAAGATTGTAGGCGGTTTTTCCGGTCAACAGGATGGGCGTCGCGAGATACCGTTTATGCCTGGGCGCGTTCTGCTTCAAGACTTCACCGGCGTCCCACTGATCGTGGACTTGGCGGCCATGAGGGAGGTGGTGGCGAGGCTAGGCGGCGAGACCTCTAATGTTAACCCGAAGATCCCCACACATCTAGTTATAGATCACTCAATTCAAGTCGACTTCTTCGCCTCTAAGGATGCATATTTGAGAAACCTCTCTCTTGAATTCAGCAGAAACCGTGAGAGATATACTCTTTTGAAGTGGGCTCAGGACGCCTTTAAGAATTTTTATGTCGTTCCTCCAGGTCGCGGCATAGTTCATCAAATCAACCTCGAGTATCTTGCCAAGGTTGTCTCTGTGGAGGTTCAGGGTCCCGACGGCCTGATTGCTTTCCCAGACACCTTACTCGGCACAGACTCTCACACGCCCATGGTGAATGGCATGGGTGTTTTAGGCTGGGGTGTCGGGGGCATAGAAGCAGAGGCTGTAATGCTTGGGCAGCCATACTACATGCCCCTCCCCGAGGTGGTTGGAGTCAGACTGGTAGGAGAGCTGAGACCACCGGCTACCGCTACGGACCTTGTACTGACTGTGACAGAGACTTTAAGGCGCAGAGACGTGGTCGGGAAGTTTGTAGAGTTCTTCGGCCCTGGAGTCGCCACCCTCTCCGTCCCAGACAGGGCAACGATCTCTAACATGGCACCAGAATATGGGGCGACAGTCGGCCTCTTCCCCATTGATAACCACACGATAAAATACCTTTTAATGACTGGCCGAGATCCAGCCTATGTAAAGTTCGTCGAGAAATACGCCAAGTTGCAGGGTCTCTTTACAACCGACTACAACCGGGAGGCGAGATATAGCATGGTGGTTGAGATAGACCTTGACTCGGTGGAGCCGAGCATCGCCGGACCCGCCAACCCGGAGGACAGAATAAGACTGGGGGAGGTCAAGAAAGCTGTTTCAGAGATTCTAAGCAAGGTTAGACCAGTGAAGACTGCCTCAAACAATAGCGTTGGCTCGTGGCACTACGAGGGTGGAGCAGGTGGATTGAGCATCAGGAAGATAGACTTCAGGCTCAACGGAGAGGAGGTGGAGCTGGCTGACGGGGCAGTCGTTATAGCCGCGATCACAAGTTGCACCAACACCTCAAATCCATCAGTGATGATCGGGGCAGGGCTCCTAGCCAGGAACGCAGTGAACAAAGGACTGAGGCAGAAGCCATATGTGAAGACGAGTCTTGCACCAGGCTCAGCCGTCGTCACAGATTATCTCGCCGAGGCCGGCCTACTACCCTATCTTGCCAAGCTCGGCTTCGAGGTTGTGGGATACGGGTGCACCACCTGCATTGGTAACAGTGGGCCGCTTATACCCGAGGTTGAGGACCAGATAAGGAGGAGCGACCTCTTCACGGTCGCGGTTCTCAGCGGTAACCGCAACTTCGAAGGGAGGATACATCCCAGTGTGAAGGCGTCCTTCCTAGCTTCGCCGATCTTGGTGGTTGCATACGCGATCGCCGGGAGAATAGACATAGACTTTCCAAGTGAACCTCTTGGATACAGTGATGATGGCGCACCAGTCTATCTCAAAGACATATGGCCGGACCCCAGCGAGGTAAGAGAGATTATCGAGTCCAAGATAAAGACCGAGATGTTCAGAAGCCGCTATGAAGAGATATTCTCAGGTGTGGGGGAGTGGGATGAGCTTAAACCGCCTGCGGGCGATACATTCAGCTGGGACACTAAGTCAACATATATAGTGAGACCTCCTTATTTCGAGGACTTCAAGAAGGAGCCAGAACCCGTCGAGGACATCAGGGGTGCACGCGTGCTCCTCCTCCTTGGAGACCGCGTCACAACAGACCACATCTCACCCGCAGGAGCGATACCGCCTCAAAGCCCGGCGGGGCAGTATCTCAGGAGCATAGGAGTCGACCCCGTCGACTTCAACACCTACGGCTCGAGACGCGGAAACCACGAGGTCATGATCAGAGGAACCTTCGCAAACCATAGGCTGAAAAACTATCTACTCCCGGAGGGAGAGGGGTGGTGGACGCTTCACTTCCCAGACAGGGCAAAGATGACAGTCTATGACGCCGCCATGCGGTATAGGAGCGAGGGGGTGCCGCTGATAGTGCTTGCGGGGAAGCAATATGGCGCCGGGAGCTCGAGGGATTGGGCGGCTAAGGGGACGAGGCTTCTCGGCGTCAGGGCGGTGATAGCAGAGAGCTTCGAGAGGATACATAGGAGTAACCTTGTGGGAATGGGTGTTCTGCCGCTCCAGTTTGAGGCTGGGACGGGCTGGCGCAGCCTCGGCCTCACAGGCTCAGAGGTCTACGACTTAGAGCTGAATGAGCTGAGGCCTGGGGGGAGGGTGAGGGTGACGGCTAGGCGGGAAGACGGGTCTGTCGTCGCTTTTTACGCTGTTCTCAGACTTGACACTCCGGTCGAGGTAGAATATTATAGACATGGTGGAATACTGCCCTACGTAGTTAGGGAGATTCTGAAGTCGGGGACGCGGCGCACGGCCGCTATCTAAACTGGATGTTGCTTTAGGACCTTTCCTTAAGACTCTTGAGCCACCTATAACTTCTCCACTTCTTCGTTGCACCAAAGCCGCAGTGCGCGCATCTTCCGCGCCTATAGTTGAAGGAGCGTCGTCCACATCTCCTACACCTCGCGTGAGTAGGCGTCTTGAACTTTCCCATGGATGGCGTGCCCTTCATGCCCCGCTGACCTCCTGCTTAATCTGTGAGGGCGATATCATAACTATATTGTCGCCCCTGACGACTATGAGGCCGAGCTTGACAGAGTTGTTCTCACCCCTCACCTCTTCGGCCCCGTCGAGTACCAGGTTCATGTGCTGGTCATAGCCTAGAAGCTGGCCACGTATGGCTCTACCGTTCCTAAGCTTCACGAGGACCGTTCCGCCTAGCGACTTGGCAAGCATCTTCAGCGATATGTCAGTGGACAACGTATTCCCGTATATCTCGTTAGTATCTACTTTTAAAGTTTCCCACGGCTGAAGTCTCCTGAAATGATCATCACATAGCATAGAGGCTTTGGCAGGACTTAAGCCCTATATATCTTCCACCGCACGAGAACAGTTGTGAAGCTGGAATGCTCAAGGTGTTAAGCGATGATGATGTGGAGTCTCTCATCTCTACAGACGAGCTGCTGAGGAGCGTTGCAGAAGCCTTCAAGGAGCTCAGCCTCGGGAGGGTTTTGATGCCTCAGCGGAGCAGGATAGAGGTCGCCCCCAAGGGCGATATACTGTTGATGCCCTGTCTGGCCCCAAGCCTCAACGTCTTCTCTCTCAAAATAGTGTCGGTCTATCCGGGGAACATAAAGAAAGGGTTACCGACCACAAACGCCGTTGTGGTAATAGTGGACCCCGAGAACGGGGTGCCAAGTATAGTCGCCGAGGCCCGCGCCCTCACAGGCCTGAGGACGGCTGCGGCCACAGCCCTATCCATAAAATACTTAGCTAGGAGAGATGCCTCGAGGCTCGGGATTATAGGCTGCGGATACCAGGCACGCTGGCAGCTAATCATCTCTAACCAAGTCATGAGGCCTGAGAGAATAAGCGTGTATGATTTGCTGAGTGAGCGGGCGGAGAGATTCGCTGAGGAGATGTCTGCAAAAATAGGCGTCAAGGTTACACCTTTAGCCTCAGCTGAGGAGCTCGTCAAGTCATGCGACGTGATAATAACAGCTACGACGAGCCGGGCTCCGGTAGTCTTGAAGGACTGGGTGAGGCAAGGGACACACATATCCGCTATCGGGTCCTACACCCCCGAGATGGCTGAACTCGACCCGCGGCTCGTAGCCTCCGCCAAAGTCGTCGTGGACTTCTTGTCAGCGGCCAAAGAGGAGGCGGGGGATCTGATACAGGCGGTAAGGGCTTCCCTGATGGGGTGGGAGAATGTTCACGCAGAGATTGGTGAGGTTATCGCAGGTTTAAAGCCGGGCCGAGTGGACAGAGACGAGGTAACAGTCTTCAAAACCGTGGGGACCGCCGCTCAAGACGCGGCAGTTGCGTCCATATTGCTATCCAAGGTCTCCTGACATTTATTCACGGTGCTTAACCGGCCCCAGCACAATATACTCCACCGCGTCGCAGATATAGGTAGCGTGGTCGGCGATTCGCTCAAGATTCCTTAGCGCAAGAACGATTGCCACGTCACACTCCTTAGGGCCATCCCTCTCGAGCGTGATTGCCCTTATCCTCTCCCTGTAGATCTCGTCGATTCTTTCATCCATCAACTTAACCCCGCGGGCCTTTTCTACGTCAAGGGTTTTTAGAGCTTGAAGGCTGTCTCTGAGCATCTTCCCGATGATCTCGCTAGACTGCGAGATTGGCGTCAAGTCGCATTCTAGGAGTGAGCCAAGCATACTGCTACTCCTCGTAATCTCTAGAGCGTATCTCCCCATCCTCAGAATATCGTATGAGACGTTGATGCATGATCGGATAAATCTTAAGTCCTTAGCAACTGGCTGATACCTCGCTATCAGCTCTGTGGCTATGTCGCATATCTCCTCATAAATGTCTCGAAGCCTCTTCGCGGCCTCATAGACCTCTCTTTCAACGTCCTTGTACTGCAGCAGCCCCTCTGTGCTTTTAGAGAAGGAGCTTATCCCTAGATTAAACATCTCCTCAAGACGGCGAGATAGCAGCTGGAGCCCCATATCGAGTATCCTACTCAAGCAAAGCCTCACCCTATACGTCCACTGATATAATCCTCCGTCCTCTTATCGCGCGGGTTTGTGAAGATGCCGCGCGTTTCACCGAACTCTATAATTCTACCCACCATGTCGTCATCGGGCATCATGACGGCGGTATAATCAGAGACACGGGCTGCTTGAAGCATGTTGTGCGTCACTATTATTATCGTGTACTCGTCTTTTATGGAGCGGAGCAGAGACTCTATCCTAGCTGTCGAGATGGGGTCTAGCGAGACTGTAGGCTCGTCCAGCAGCAACACCTCAGGGTCGACGGCGAGAGCCCGCGCTATGCAGAGCCTCTGCTGCTGCCCCCCTGAAAGACTGTATGCATGGTTGTCAAGCCTGTCCTTTACCTCGTCCCAGAGGGCGGCTTTAACCAGGGCGTCCTTAACCTTATTGTATAGCTCGTCCTTCGTGAGCTTGAAGCCGTTGACTCTTAACCCGAAAGCGACATTATCAAATATGCTGAAGGGGAATGGGTTGGGCCGCTGAAAAACCATTCCAATCCTCGAACGGATATAGACGGGGTCCACATCCTTGGAGTAGATGTCAACGCCGTTGAAGTAAACTCTCCCGCTGACTGAGGCTGCGGGGATGAGATCGTTCATCCTGTTAATCGATCTTAAGAGGGTAGACTTTCCACAGCCGGATGGGCCGATGATCGCCGTGATGTTACTCCTCTTGAACGATATGTTGATGTCGTCTATAGCAATCTTGCTACCATAAACCACCCGCAAGGCCTCCACCCTAACAACCTCGGGCGCAGATGATTCACTCATCTCATTTTTACCTATCTCCGAATAACGTAATCCAAGTTTATTATATGACTCTATCTTCACGCCCACTCCGCCCTCCTCGCTAGGACTTGCCTAAGAGCTATGGTCAAGCCGTTGAGAGCGAACAGAATGATAAGGAGCACTATTATACCTGCCGATGAAAGCTCTATGAAGGCTGGCTGCGGCCTGCTTACCCAGTTGAAGAGCTGAAGTGGTATGACCGTGAACCTGCTGAACAGTGAAGTGGGGTCGTCCCTAATGAAGAGGAGGCCGCTAACGATTAATATGGGGGCCGCCTCACCGAGCGCTCTGCTTATCCCGAGAATTCCTCCCGTCAGCATCATGGGCAAGGCCCTGGGAAGAACTACCCGTCTTACAACTTGGAACGTCGTTGCTCCCAAGGCGTAGGCTCCTAACCTTAAGTCGTCAGGGATGGTTTTCAAAGCTTCGACGCAGGTTACCGTAACTAGTGGGAGAATCAGAATAGCGAGCGTAAAGGCACCTGTGATTATCGTCCGCCCCATTCCTAGCCAGTAGGCGAGAAAGCCGAGCCCCACGACTCCGAAGATAACGGAGGGGACTCCTGCTAAGTTCGAGATGTTATAGCTGAGGATGGATGCCAGCCGACCGCCTCTCGAATACTCCACAAGGTATATCGCGGTCGCAATACTGAGTGGAATGCATATTAGGGCGGATAACCCGACTGTATATATGCTTCCCAAGATGGCCGATCTCATCCCCGCCTCGTTCGGATTAGCAGACGGATAATTTAGGATGAGATTCAATGATAACCTATGCCAGCCTGTCATGATAGTCGTGAAGAGTACGGAGAAAACCGTCGCAACCGCTATAAAAACCGCCACGCTAAGGATTAGGGGCAACACTTTGTCTAGAATCTTCCTAAACCTCATACGACGACTATATTGGGCTAGTATCTGATCGCCCATCTCTTCACCACCTTTATACCGATGTAGTTCAAAACGGCCGTTATGAGCAGTAGGAATAGCCCCACCGCGAAGAGTGATTGATACTCAATGGTCCCGTGCGGGGCGTCGCCCGTCGCAACCTGCGCAATATATGCCGTCATTGTCTCCATCGCCTCTCCAATATTAAAGGTCAAGACGCTTCTAAATCCACCCGCAATCGCCGCGATCATGGTCTCACCCATTGCCCGTGCAAACGCTAGAATTATTGATGCTGAGACACCTGAAAGGGCTGCGGGGAAGACCACCCTAAGAGCGACGTCTGATTTCCTAGACCCCACAGCATAAGCCGCTAATCTGAGATCCGCGGGCACGGCCTTCATCGCGTCATCGCTAATGGAGGCCACTATCGGAATGATAAGAATTCCGATCATGAGGCCAACTGCAAGAGCATTGTGAATCTGAATATTCGTCCAGAGAGTCCTTAACAGGTTTGGTGTAATGAAGTAGAGCGCAAAGTACCCATAAACAACGGTAGGGATGCCGGCAAGCGTCTCTACTACCGGCTTAACCACCGACCTAGTCGTTGAAGAGACATACTCGCTCAAGAAGAGAGCGATCATCACACCTAAAGGACCTGCAACTGCTATCGCTATGAGCGAGGTCATTACGGTCGCATTAAGGAGTGGCAGGACTCCGAAGTTTTTATCGGCGAAGAGGACGGTCCACTTGGTACTTGTTAAAAACTCTACTATTGATACATGTGCGAAGAAGTTGAAGGATTCAAGACCCAGAGTTACATAAATCACGATGAGTGAGATTGTTGAAACAAATGTAGCTGAGAGGAAGGTTATGTGAAAAAATCTGTCTTGTATCCTCTTCCTTTGAATTGCTTTCCTCAGCGCCTCATGCTGGATTGTAGCCGTCATCACTTACACACCTAGGGAACTGCACTAACGCGGTCCCGCGTTCCTCCAGATTGGTGCGGCGGATAGGGTGTATAGGCCATCGGTGATGCCCGCTCGCAGCAGAGTGGCTGCAGCCCTATAGTACTCGGAGAGTAAAGGAGTGTAGGAGACTTGTCTGACAAAGCTTTCACCATTCTCAACGTAGAAGATGACGAATTCTCTCAGCCATTCTTTCTCATCCCAGAACTTCTTGTTGACATAGATGAAGAGAGGTCTTGAGAGAGGGTACTGATATGTTCTTACAGTCTCGTCAGTCGGGGTAATACACTGAGAGTTGGGGATTTTGTCGTCCCTAATAGGTATTACTCGTATCTTGTCGGCCGCGCTGGGATAATAGGCATATCCGAAGTATCCGAGCGCGTATCTCTCCGCCTCGACGCCTGCTACCAAGACATTATCGTCCTCTGAGGCCACATAATCTGTTCTACTGGCCTTCAATTTCCCAACAACGCGTTCTGTGAAGTAGTCGAATGTCCCTGAATCTGGGCCAGGACCATAAAGCAGTATAGGCTGACTGGGCCATCCAGGGCGAATATCACTCCACCTAAAGACTGTGCTGTTTGGAGCCCAGATACTTCTAAGTTCTGAGATTGTAAGACAGTCGACCCAGTCGTTAGCCCTATTCACCACCACAACGAGGCCGTCAATCGCGACCGGTACCTCAATCCACGCGATGCCGTTAGAGGCAGCAGCATCAGCTTCACTCTTCAAGATCGGCCTAGAGGCATCATTAATGTCAGTCTCACCGACGACAAATCTCTTAAACCCACCCCCAGTTCCAGATATGCCCACCGATATCTTGACCTTGGGGTGTAGCTTCATGAACGCCTCCGCCACGGCCTCAGTAATCGGGTATACAGTGCTCGACCCGTCGATCTCTATCTCGCCGGCCAACTCTGTCCTCGTCTGGGCCTGTCCTGGAGGTGGAGACGTTACCGTGACACCCTCTGTGACGGTAGGGGTCCTCAAAACGTCGCCGCGAGCAGTCTCAGTTACGGTAATGGTATTTACTCCTTCACCGCCCACAGTCCTAGTAATGGTAATGGTGGCTCCTTGTCCGCCAGCGGTAGTGCCCGCAATGGGGGGAAGAACGACGTAGCCTACGACGAGCCCGATCACTAAGAATGCTATGCTCAACCCGATTATTCTGGTGTTTACCATTTTTCTCGGCCTTACGCGGTTCTATTGACTATTTAAGTTAAACCTATATTCTTTTCCTCTCATTTGTAATGGTATATAGATTCTGGGTATGGATTATAGCTATATATTCTCGCTTAAGGCTGTAGATAAGGAGGTTTGAGGAGATGCAGGTCTATTCCCGAAGAGTCCAGAAAACAGGCGGGTCCACATTAATAGTCTCGCTTCCTCAGGAGTGGGTTAGGAGGGTCGGCTTACAGCCTCATGACGAGCTCCTGATTATGGAGGAGCCGGGCGGTGGGTTGATTTTTTGGCCCTCAAAGGTTGAGCAGATAGGTGATGGAGAGAGGGTCGTGATAAGCGTCTCCTCCGAAATGAAGCCCGAGGATGTTCTGCGATTATACCTCTCCATGTATATCTCGGGATTTAGCGTAATCAGCATTGATTTCGGGAAATCTGGGTATAGACACACCAAGGAGTTGAAGGAGATGATGCGGAGGTGGCTTGTGGGTGTGGAGATTATTGGCGAGAGCTTGCAGGGAATTGTTACCCAGTGCCTCCCGACACATGATAGTCTCCAGCCATTAAAGGTCATCGAGAGGATGGCTGACCTCACGGCCAGCATGCAGAGAGACGCCCTATACGCGATAGAGAACAACGACGAGAACCTCTCACAAGACATTGCACAGAGAGACTACGACGTTGACAGATTCTATCACTTCGTGGTTAGGCAGCTCAACATCGGGATCTCAAGCCCTAGAAGGCTTGCTTCTCTGGGCCTTAAAAGGCCTCAGGAATGCCTTTTCTACATAATCGCAGCTAAGAGTATTGAGAGAACCGCAGATCATGCGACATCGATGGCGAGCTACGTGGCGAGTGAGAGGCGGGTAAAGACTCCGCCGAGGGAGTTGGTGGACGCTGGCTATGAGGTCAGCAAGCTCTTCACCGAGGCTGAGAAAGCGCTACTTGAGCGCGGGTATGAGAGGGCCTTGAAGGTTTTGACGGGGATCGAGGCTTTTGGGCTCTATCTGGCAGACATCAATAGGCGGGCAGGTGGAAGAGCAGAGATGGATACAACTATTCATACGCTTATGCATGATATAAGACGTATCGCGGAGTATAGCTCCGATATCTGTGAGGTTGCTCTGAACTTAGCCGCTCTAAAATAGCTCGTGACTGTTGACCGAGGACGTCAATACATATATCTTCACTTCCGCCACACAGATACCGTGCCCCAGAAATCCATTATTAGAGTGGATACGCGTTCAGTTTCTAGCCAGCTTGATAGACGGGTTTTCGGCCAGTTCATCGAGCATTTGGGTAGATGCATCTATGGGGGAATCTGGGTCGGCGAAAATTCCAGCATACCAAACCTAAGAGGATTTAGGACCGACGTTTTGGAGGCTGTGAAAAGGATTCATCCACCTATAGCCAGGTGGCCCGGCGGCAATTTCTCATCGGCCTATCACTGGATGGATGGTATTGGGCCTAGGAAATCGCGTCCACGCAAGTTTGAGCTAGCATGGGAGTGGGTTGAGCCGAACGAGTTTGGCACCATCGAGTATATTGAGTGGTGCAGGCTTGTAGGAACCGAGCCTTTCATCGTTGTTAATGCTGGCAGTGGGACGCCTGAGGAGGCGGCGGCGTGGGTTGAGTATTGCAACTCGACGAGGGATACCTATTATGCGTCTTTGAGGAGGAGAGATGGCTATTCTGAGCCGTTTAACGTCAGGCTCTGGGGGATTGGGAACGAGCTGTATGGCCGTTGGCAGGTAGGCTTCTGCGTGGATGGAGCTGAATGTGCCCGAAGAACCATAGAGTTTGCAAACCTGATGAAGAGGGTGGACAAGAGAATCGAGCTGGTAGGAGTTGGCTGTGACAACGACCCGGAATGGAACATAGACATCATAAAAGGTGCCGGAAATTATCTCGACTACCTCTCCGTCCACACATATATCTTTGCCCCTAAGAAGTATGAAGACCTAGTCGCAGCCCCATCACTAATCGAGCGCAACCTCCTCTCCATCTATGAATCCATCCATCGGACTTGCAGAAAATACGGCATCTCCACCAAAATTAGACTCGCATTTGACGAGTGGAACGTCTGGTATCGTGAAGCTGTGCCACCGATGCATGTCCAGTTTACATCGCTTAAAGATGCAGTCTTTACGGGACTGGTCTTAATAGCTCTTGAAAGGATATCGTGGGCGGTTCCAATAGCTGGCTTTGCGCAGACCGTGAACGTTCTGCCCCTAATCTCGACCTCCGATGACGGCAGGATGGTTCTCAGCCCACAATACCATGTTTTTGAGATGTTCTCCGCCAACGCGGGGGATAAGGTTGCCTGGACCAGTGTCTTATGCCCATCCATCTATTCGGAGGAGGCTGAGACCAACATACCGGCAGTGGACGCCGTTGCATCCTTCAATCAGGATAAAATGTTTTTGCACATAGTGTGCAGGAACGCCGATGAGCCTGTTGAGTGTAGCATTCAAGTCGCTGGGTTCGACTTAAGAGACGTAAGGCACAGATATTTGGCAGGCGATTCGCCTGACGACAAGAACACTTTCGAGCAACCCAACAATGTCATGCCAAGAGATGGAAAAGACATCTCGGTGAGCAACGGCGAAGTTAAACTTACTCTACAGCCCTGCTCAGTCCATTTACTGACATTCAGCAGGTAGAGCCCAACTTACTGGAGAGCCTCCCTTAAGAGAGGAGCTATCGGAGCCCTTTCCCTCCCCAAGCCGATTAGAAATATTTCTGAGCTGTGCTTTCTCAGACTCGGCGGTGTTATCACGCGCTTGAATTGCTTAAAGTGTCTTCTCAGCGGCCTTTCTATGAGCTGTAGCTCCGGGCACTCGAACGCCTTGAACATAATGTTGCCGCCATCCTTCAGAACCATGTCAGCTATTTCGCAGCACCTGAGAACAAGCTCTAGCTGCCTGAGCGTATCCATCTCTACTACACCTGTCAAGTTCACAGAGGCATCCGAGATAAGCACATCACACTTCACGTATTCTAGTTCCCTCAATATCGCTTCAGGAGCTGTGGGGGACATAATGTCCAGCACAAGAGTCCTTATGTTCGGGCCAGAGCACCGTATAGGCTTCACATCGACTCCAAGGACGAGGCCTTCCTCGCCCACAATCTCCGAAGCTGCCTTAAGCATTCCTCCCGGAGCTGCTCCGAGCTCAACCACGATGTCTCCAAGACCGATTAGCGAATAAAGTTCTTGGATATGCTTGAGCTTGTAGGCTGCCCTAGAGGGGTAGCCCTCCCTCTTAGCCCGCTTCACCCATGGGTCCGCCCGCCTCTCAGAGAGCCATCTCCCACGAGCCATTTCCCCTTCACTGAGCCATGTTAGACGGCGGAGATTAACTTATGTTTGGGCGGGGGCCTGGCTCTGTTCTGAGCCTTCCTTCCTCTTCGCCACTATTACTCTCGGCGGCTTCAGGACACGTCCAGCATACTCGTATCCTCTACTTATCTCGGCCACTATTATCCCGTTCTCGACATCGTCTCTCTCTACATATCCGACCGCCTCGTGGAGGAAGGGGTCGAACCTCTTACCGATTGTCTCTAGAAAGGTGACGCCCAGCTCTCCTAGAAGTCTCTTCAACTCTTTCACCAGGATTCCAAGCCCCTCCAATACCTGGTCTTTGTCAGAGTTGTTGATCATGCTGATATATGCCCTCTCCACCTCCTCGTAAATTGAGAGCATGTTCAGCAACATCTTGCTAGTGGTGTCGCGACGTGCAATCTCCACTTCTCTAAGCATCAGCTTTTTCAAGTTCTCGATCTCTGCCTTCAGATAGAGGTTCTCGTCTCTGAGGCGCTTTATCTCCTCTGAAGCGTCTTCTCCACCGTTGCCGCTAGACATTTCCACCTCTACTGGATTTGGTGCGAGATTAAAACTGTTAACTAGGTTTTAGAGGGGCGGCGGCCCCCAGGCAGTCGAGGACCGAGCTCCCGGCGGCAATCAGAGGCGCGTGTCATCCACGACCCCCCGCCAGCAGCACGGTTGCGCCTTAGCGCTGCTCCCTCCCGGGCCTGACGCGGTTCGGCGCATGAGAGTGTGGGAGGCCCCGCCTACGCGTGGCGCCACACCCTACCGCGCTCCAGCGGGACGCGGCTTCATCCCGCCCCTTTCCGACGCCCTCCGAGAGTCGGCACCCCCTTCCACCCTGGTTACTGGCCCCTGCCTAAGCCCGTTTCAGGTTTTAGGGGAGGGCTAGCCCCCCAGCCCTACCCGCCGCCCCGAGGAACCTAGTTGCTCCACTAGGCATTAAAGTCTTTTCGGGCAAACCGTACGGCACTGCTGACGATACTGCTGCCTGGAAGATGCGCCTTCCGGGGAGTCCGTTGGCTTGAGGCGGGGCCTACCCAGAAAGCGGGGTGTATAGGTCGCAGCCGGTGTTCCGTCACGGGTCAGGCTCTAGTGAGTGGCTCATCAAAAAGGCTTATTTCGCTGAGCCGCCACGGCATGTTCTCGGTTCAAAATCGGCGTGGTCTTCATCTCGTTTCCGGGAATGTTATTGAAAGTAGTATGTGGATGGATGCGGAAATATATGTTGACAGTGCCGTGTAGAAGTGTACCCTGTTTGAGATTCTTTTGAGCCTGAGGCTACTCCCATACCTACTCAGCATGCCTGAGATAAATGCCGATATGAGCAGCCATGTTAACAACCCTCTAATGCCTATCAACCCTTCAAGCCCTCCCAAGACATATAATCTTGTGAATGGTTCCCAATACCTAAAAGCATACGGGAACCCAGCGTGAATAAGCACCAGGACAAAGCCTGAAACGTTTAGTATGCAGTGCATATTCAACCATCTCGCAAGCCTGATCCTCATCCCGAAATACTTGACAAAATACTTCGTGAAAGCATACGTCTGTGAGAGGATAATCAACTAAGCACCAACGTATGCATATCTAAACCCGACCGCGCCCCCGCCCCTGAACTCCTCTACAAAGTAACTGGGCGACTCCATCAAAGACGGATAGAAACGGGGGAAGGCATATATAAGGAGAAAAACGATTACAGATACTCCTAATGCTCTTGAGCCTATTTCTATTAATCCGTTACCATCCTCCCTTCTTAACTCCAACTGGGATCACATAGAGAGGCTCTTCATTAACTCCCAATATCTTCTTTACTTCCTCGTTGTAGAATGCCCCTATGACTACGCATCCTAGTCCAAGGCTCACACATTGCAGGTAGATGTTTTGGCCGACATGCCCGACCTCCATATGCACGTATCTGATCTTGCCCCTCTCCCTGTACCTGTCGGTGGTTCTCTCATAGATGGCTGTGATGACGATGTTTATCGCTGCTTCTCTAACCCATTCTTGGTCTAGACATGCACTCATCAACTCTCTACTGTAATCCCCTCGCTTGACTACTTCCAACTCATGCTCTCTCGGCAGATAATGATATACTCCTTCAGACAATCCCGCCACACCATTCTCCTTAACAACTATGTAGATCTCGAGAGGGTATGTGGCTCCAGCAGATGGGGCGGTTCTAAAACCATAGCTCTTATCCGTTATCCCCTGTGCAGCCCAAGCTAGTTGAGCCACCTGATCCAGTGTTAAAGGCTTATTTTCGTACTCTCTTATAGACCTCCTAACTTTTAAAGCGTACTCGATAGATAAACTGCTATCGTATCTTGGAGAAGGCAGAGGTATCTTCTCGAGTGGCCCTGATATTCTTCTATCGCGACCGCCAAAGCCAATCAAGGCTAATACGATAGCTGATAAAGCTGGGGCAAGAATATATGCTATAAATGCTCTACGTTTCACGAGCTCTCCAACCTCAAACATGTATAGGAGATTTATAAGCTGTCAGACCTCTTAAAGTCAAACAACTAATACAGGACTTAGCCCGTTGAAGAGAGCCTATGAATCATGTAAAGCGAGGCCGGTTACGGAGTTAATGTTCCACGCGTATCAAACACTTCCACGCAATATGGGCCTAGTTGGAGTCTCCGCGACTCAAGGTAGATTGTCTATGCGATGTATTCAGACAGCTCTCTGGCTGAGCTTATTATCTTGATCTCCCCCCGCTTGACCGTCTCCCTATATTGCTCGATCTTAGCTTTGAGGTCCTGCATCAGCTCGGCTAGCCGCTCATAAAGATATTCCTTTACCTCGCCGCTTATCATTTTTCCGCTCGAGTAGCTTTCTGTTATGCGTTGGAGCTCGGAGTCGTCCTTTAGGATGAATTGTAGGATTTTATATGGGACGTCCTTTTCTAGGTCCGCGCCGTGTTTTCTCTGCTCCTCGAGTGTGTTTGCTCCGCCTGAGAAGGCCTTGTAGACTTTTCTTTTCAGCTCCTTGTAGTCGTCTTCAGGGAGGAAGATAGCGGCGTGGGGCTCGCTCTTACTCATTTTCCCCTCACCCTTCAGGCTGGGCACGTCTCTGATGTATACGCCTACAGCCTGCTTGAACTGGAAGAACCTTGAGCGTCTAACGTAGTCTCGGCAGAGCCTGATGTGTGGGTCTTGGTCCAGCCCTACCGGGATTATGCCTATCATAGGCCTTACTAACTGGGGGAATAGGATGTCGCCTATCTGATAGAGGGAGGATGTAATACGGGAGGGTTCTAGGACGCCATAGACAGCCCTGAATTCTTGGAGAGTAATCTCTCTCGAGGCGTCAGCAGCTATTTTGTGTATATCTCTGTTCTCTGACTGGAAATAGAAGATACATTTGTCAGGGTCAATCCCGAGCGCGAGATAGGTTGGAATATGGAACTCGAGAGCTATCCTTTTAGCCTCGTCCAAACCTATGCCGCGCGTTGCAAGAGACTCTAAGTCAGCCACGAGCAGGATGGTCTGCTTCGCTCTGTCTGCGAAACATTTGACCGCCTCAACCACAGCCATCGTGCCTAAATGTATCCTGTCGGAGGAGGGCATGATCCCCGTTAATACGTAGAAGTTCCCTGTCTGCATGGCCTCTTTGAGCTCGTCATAGCCTCTGCAGGCGAAGATTATTCCCCTCTTGACGAAGTAGTGGTCAGAGGACAGGTCCTGCTGAGTGATGCCGGTTAGCCCGAACTCCTGTACCAGCTTGACCTCTCTACTCATCCCCTATTAGGCCGCACCCAGTAAGTCCTCCCAACGGGCTAATAAAAAAGATATTCAGACCTTGCCTAGCCCTAACCTCTGATTAGTGGGAGGCGTCTCACAAATCCTCCGCGCTCCAAGAGCTCGGCGGTCTTGTGGTCTAGAGAAGCGATTGAGCCTACAGGGAAGGGGCCGCGAGTAATTCCATCAGAGTCAACTATGGCCGGAGCCTCTTTAACAAATACTACAATCACGCTGTCTATTGACTCGACCATTTGTTTGGAGAAGTCGAGAGAATCGGTGCAGTACTGTATATATTCGCGATAAATGGTAAGGGGTTTCGTTAGGGATTCATAGAGCCTTTTCTCCGCCGGGATAAGGTTTCCAATAGACTCGCCCCTCATCGCGGCAAGGACAATCTTCTCGAGCCTCAGCTGAAAGATATTTGAGACCAACGTGGTGAGGACATCCAGTTCTTTCTCGCAGAGCTTGAAGTGGATGCTGCTTCTGTCAGTTGCAAGCTTAATCCTGATTCTCAGCTCCTCAGCATACCCCCTAAGCCTCTTCAGCCAATCATCAGAGATTGGGGCCGGCTCTCTTGAAGACCTCTCAGAGAGCCAAACATCCACGGTCTCCTCATAGACAGACTTTCCCGACAACTTGCTACACCTCCAAAAGCTCCAACAGGCCACTCAACCTCCTCAAAGCTAACCTCGACGCCTCAGAACTAGACCCCTCCACCACAATCCTCAAAGTCTCCGCCGCCTCCCGCATCGCACGCCTCTCAACCATGAATGGCTTACCAGACTTGGTGCCAAAGGCGAAGGCAAACCTAGCCGGGTCTCTCCAGGACGGCGCGGCACCATAAACCAGCTCAGAGATGTATGCGAGACCTCTCAGAGTGGAGGGCCCAACGCCCCCGTGGAGAAGGAGCGACTCGAAATCCTCAGCGTGTTGCTTCGCTTTCCGAATAATCTTCTCATTAAATCTCTTAGGCGGCCTCAGGTGCGGGGGGATCTTGAAGACTTGGCTCTGAGACTCGGCGTCAAGGGTCGCCTGCCCAGAGAGGATAACCCCAGCTCTCTCCAAGTCTGACTGAAGCCCCTGGATGGGCGTGTCTCCAAGTATGTCGAGCATGCAGGCCCTACACTGTCTGGACTCTTTGCTGGTCAGGTCGAGGACGACCTGTTCTTTTTGGGCTGAAGATATCGCGTTGTGGGGCTCCTCTACATCTATTTCAGAGCAGAGCCATTGGTATCTCCTCGCAAGTCTGAGGTCAGTGTTCATTCCCTGGTTGATCACCGCTGATGAGCCGTCTGCCGAGACCGCTACAGCGTGGAAGTAGACGTTGTATGAGTCTTGAAGCGCGTTGTTATCTATCTTGCAGCTGAGAGCTGAGGCTCGCTCCAGCGGTTCGGCCATATCTGTTCTGCCGAGTTTTCCCAGCATCTGCCTGATCTCGTCTCTAACCCTTATCATCAGTCTTCCCTTCCCCCCAGCTATCCCCACGCCCAGTGACCTGTTGGAGAGCGCCTCCTTGAGGGCCATAAGTGTCACCGTCGTCTGGCCAGAGGTGTCCCACTCGAATCCTAAAACGCAGGAAAGGCAGCTGAGCCAGTAGGGGTCTGCAAGCCTCTCAACGAAGAAGTTGGCCCCGAAATCTTTGACTATGAGCCTCGTAATCTCCCCACCCAGCATAACCATCTCACCATAATGTGGGACACCACCCTCAACCAAGTATAGCTCCGCCCTTCCGACCCGCCTCAACCACTCTCTAACATAGACTACCCAGCCAAAGCCTTAATCCTTTACCCCACAGGCAACCTGCGGCCAATATCGGGCCGCAGCCTCAGCGGCTCCTCTGCAGGAGACAAATCCTAAAAAGTAAGTAACGGCTCCGTCTCAGATAGCATGAAAGTCCCTTCAAAGATCAACACTTACTGCCCAAAATGCAACGACCACACAGAGCATCAAGTCTCCCTGTATAAGAAGGGGAAGGAGAGGGGGCTGGCAATAGGTGCGAGGAGGCATGAGAGGGAGCTGAAGGGTTATGGAGGGCAGAAATACCCAATTCAGAGGAACAAGGCTAAGACGACTGATAAGAAGACTCTTGTCTTGACGTGCTCGAAGTGCGGTAGGGGGATTATGAGGGAAGGGGTCAGGCTGCGGAAGCTTGAACTGGTGAGGTGATGGGGCGGGTTGTCGTCGAGGGAGCAGATAATGGAGAGGCTTATTCCAAAGCCGAGGAGCAGGTTTCTCCTCGTCTCTTGTCTTCAGTGCGGCAATAAGCAGGTTTTCCCCGACACGGCTACTGTGAAGGTTGTATGTAGCGTTTGCGGAGAGTCATTGGCTATCCCTACTGGGGGGAAGGCCAAGATTTTTGGAAGAGTTGAGAAGATTCTCGACTAGATTAGAGCCATAGCTCTGAGCCGTTTTCCAACCTCTTCTAGCTGGTGCTGCTCGGTCTTTTTCATCAGCTCCTCCAGCATCTTGTATGCTTCAGGGTTCCCCGTCCACTGTTTCTCAAACTCGCCAGACCTAATCTTATTTAATGCCTCCTGCATCCTCCTCTTGACACTCTCGTCTATTATTTGCGGGCCAACAACCAAGCCGCCAAACTTTGCGGTATCTGAGACGGAGCGGAGCATGTGGATAACCCCGCCCGAGTATATCAGGTCCACGATAAGCTTAAGCTCGTTGCAGACCTCGTAGTACGCCAGCTCAGGCTGATACCCGTTCTCCACCAAGACCTCAAAACCCTTCTTGATCAGCTCCATCACGCCGCCGACCAATACCGCCTGCTCACCCAGGAGGTCTGTCTCGGTCTCCTCCTGGAATGTAGTCTCTATCACGCCCGCCCGAGTAGCGCCGATGGCCTTCGCAACAGCTAGCGCGATCTGCTTCGCGCCTCCCGTGGCGTCTTGGTGGACGGCAATCAAGCTTGGAACACCTCGGCCTTCGACATATTTTTGCCTCAAGAGCGGGCCAGGCCCCTTCGGCGCAACCAAGACGACGTTAACGTATGGCGGGGGTGTTATTCTCTTGAAGTGTATGTTGTAGCCATGGGCGAAGACGAGTGTTTTGCCCGGCGTCAAGCAGCTCTCGACGTACTCCTTGTATGTGGTGGGCATGGGGACATCTGGAATCAGCATAAGTATTACATCAGATATCCTCGCAGCCTCCTCTATCGGCATACATGTAAAACCGTCTCGAGATGCTGCGTCAAACGACCTGCCTTCGCCGCGAAGCCCGATGACGACCTCGACGCCCGAGTCCCGCATATTGAGCGCCTGAGCCCTTCCTTGGCTCCCATAGCCTATGACCGCTACCCGCTTCCCCTTGAGTGGGTCGAGTGAGACATCCGAGTCATAATATACCTTCGCCAAACAACCTCACCTTAGTCCTTCCCAGCGGAGGCGCGCATCAAAGTCTTCCACAATTGCCTCTACAAATCCATGCTGAGATGATGCGGCATCGAGGAACTTCTCAATCAGGGCTTTATCTCCTGTGAACTCGACGATGACCTCGCACATGTCGCCCACTTCTTCTCTCCCGATATATATAGCTCTAACCATATCAGCGCCACCCAGCTCACCTATGAGCCGCAGAGCGGCGAGGGCATTCCCCATACCCCGATACAAGAGCCTAACTATATCCACACCAGACATGTTTACTATTACTCTATCTTTTTGCACTCTAAAACGTATGGAGAGCCGCTTGTCTTCAACATAAACCATTGAATTTTTTCAGGAGGACCCTCGAATACGAGGTCTGCTATGATGACGCCCTCGTTAGCTTTAAGGGAGGCCTCCTTCAGCGTCAACCTCCCCTGCTTAGCGAGGAGGAGAAGCTTCATGACCGACTCGTATGACTCACTTAGCTGGACTACTAGCCGTTTCCTCAACATTGTTGCTGAACCCCGGTGGTAGAATCACGTCCGCAAGCCACTTGCCTGGCGGAACCATCGGGAACACCTTCTCATCCTTATCGATGGGCACATCGATGACGATTGCCTCATCATTCCTGATAGCTCTTCTCAAAGCGATCCTCAGCTCCTCATAGCTATTGACGAACAAGCCCTCCACTCCGAAGGCCTCGGCCAGCTTTATCAGATTTGTCCTATCCTCTATATCCACATCCTTAAACCTCTTCTTGTAAAAGAGGTCCTGCCACTGCCTCACCATTCCCAGGGCCCGGTTGTCAAAGACGACAGTGATTACCGGGAAATCGTATTCAACTATCGTTCCGAGGGCTTGGCAAGTCATAAGGAAGCTTCCATCGCCGTCCATGTTAAGAACAATCCTGTCCGGCGCCGCGGCCTTAGCCCCCATTGCTGCAGGAAGCCCAAAACCCATAGTCCCAAGCCCAGCGCTGGTGATGAATGTGCCGGGCTCTAAGACCTTGAAGTAGAGCTGCGCCCACATCTGGTGCTGACCGACCCCGGTAGTCACGATGGCGCTTCTCGGAAGCTCGTCCCTAATGACCTTCACAATCTTCCATGAAGAGAGCCTACTTCTATCAGCTTGCCCAAACATATACTCGTCAAAGCTTCTTCCAATCTCCTTAAGCCCCAGAACCCATCCCGGGTCTTTAGGCGAAAACCTCTTCGTAGATAAGATGTCGATTAGCCTACTCAGAGCCAATTTCGCATCACAGCTTATTCCGACGTCCGGTATGACGTTCTTCCCGATCTCGCTCGCGTCCACATCTATGTGAATTATTCTGCGACTCTTCTTGAACTCGGACGGAGGCCCTATGGCCCTGTCAGAGAGCCTGGTGCCTAGGCAGAGCACTAAGTCGGAGTCTATAACAGCCAGATTCGACTCAAATCGGCCATGCATCCCAACTACACCCAGAACGTTTGGATGACTCTCATCAACGGCGGTCTTCCCCGGAGTAGTCGTGATTACGGCGGCATTAAGGATCTCAGCCAGCTTCAAAATCTCTCTGGACGCATCACTATAATATGCGCCGCCGCCAACTAGTATGCAGACACGCTTGGCCTCTACGATGAATTCGGCGGCCTTCTCTAGGAGGATCTCGTCGGGCGGTAGGCTCTGCTTGAGAAACCTCGGCTCTACAGTCTCATCAATCCCCTCAAATTCGCCTATATCCTCCTGCTGAACATCTCGAGGCAAGTCTAGAAGGGTAGGGCCGGGCCTACCGCTCATTGCGCACTTGTACGCGCTGACAAACTCTTTAACAAGCTTCGACGAGTCCAAAACCACGGTGGCATACTTGACATGAGGGAGCGCTACATCCACTATATCAGCCTCTTGGAAGGCGTCTGTACCCATGAATGAGCGGACTACTTGGCCGGTGAGCGCGACGAGCGGCGCACTATCCATCGCGGCGTTGACCAAGCCGGTTACGAGGTTTGTGGCGCCTGGGCCAGAGGTGGCCAGCGCAATTCCTGGCCGCTTCTTAACCCTCGCGTAGCCCTCCGCAGCGTGAACTGCGTGCTGCTCGTGTTTTGTGAGCACGCTACGAATATTAGAGTCGTAAAGTGAGTCGTAAAGCGGTAGATTCGCTCCGCCCGGTATCCCGAAGACGATCTCGACGCCTAAATCCTCCATCTTTCTAACCAGCGCGTCGCTTGCCTTCATCAAACCACCCTCCTTGACACGGCTAACAGGTGTTGATTAACGGCGCTCACCATCGCGTTCAGTATTGCGTGGCTGCTCGTCTTCCCTGTTCCCTTCCCAATAATAACACCGTCACTTAGCGCTAGCGTGACCTCAGCCTCGTAAGGATGCCTGTCCTCGTAGGGCGAGGCAAACAGAGAGAGATCTTTGACCTCGACATTCTCGAACATGTTTTTGAAGGCTTTCAGCGATGCGTCTATAGCAGAGAGTGAAGGGGTTTTACCGATACCCTCAGAATGCATAATCTCGCCTTGAACCTCAAACTCAGCGATACATCTGTCCTCGCTCTGAGTCGTTATCTGCTGGAAGCCTTTCAACGCAACTGGCCCAGCAGCCTTCGCACCTAATAACTCCTTCACAATTTCTAGGAGTTCGTGGTCGCTGAGCTTATGACCCGTATCACCTATCTCTTTCACCCTATCCAACACCATTTTAACCTCGTCACTATTCAAGAAGTATCCATACTGCCGTAGGACCGTGTTAATCGAGTGAATACCAGAGTGCTTCCCCACTACTATTCTTCTCCGCATTCCAACCTGTTCAGGCATTATGGGCTCGTAAGTAGCGGGATTCTTTATCACGCCGTGAACATGTATTCCGCTCTCGTGGGAAAACGCGTTCTCCCCCACAACAGCCTTATTCTTTGGTACGGGTATTCCTGTCAGACGCGCTACAAGCTTGGAGACCCTTGCTATCTTCTCGAAGTTAATGTTGCTCTCGATGCCGTAGAGGAATTTGAGAGCAACCGCGACTTCTTCGAGGCTTGTATTCCCGGCCCTCTCTCCTATGCCGTTCACAGTCACGTGAACTATCTCCGCGCCGCCCTCGACCCCCGCCAACGTGTTAGCAGTAGCTAACCCCATGTCGTCATGACAATGAACAGCAACAGGCAGACCTGTAACGCGTCTAGACTTCTCGGCGAGAAGCCGCATAACGTGTGGAAGAGCCACTCCTACAGTATCAGGTATATCTATGCTATCCGCCCCTGCCTCCTTCACGCTTCTAAAGACACTCATCAGGAAATCTTGATCACTTCTCGTGGCATCCTCGGCCGAGAAGTGCACGACGACGCCCCTAGACTTGGCGTATTCAACCATTTCTACAGCCCGCTCGACTACCTGCTCACGAGTCAAAGACAGTTTATACTTCATATGTATGTCGGATGTCGCGATAAACACGTGAACCCAGTCACATCCCGCGTCGACGGCGGCATCTATATCCCTCCGATCGCATCTACTCAGCGAGCATATCTGAGAACTCAGCCCCATGCCAGAGATCTTCTTAACCGCCTCAAACTCGCCCCGAGAGACCACGGCAAACCCAGCCTCAATCACATCAATCCCCAAATCCGCCAAAGCCTCAGCAATCAGCATCTTCTCCTCAACACGTAGCGCCACGCCTGGCGTCTGCTCACCATCCCTAAGCGTCGTATCAAAGAAGTAGACACGGCTTGGAAGACTATAGACCCCCTCCAAAAGAGATTTCCAGCTCATTCTTCCCACCTCACTCAAGAAGGATGAGAAGGGTGCCGGAAGACTCTAAGGTAGGGGGTGCGGCGTCAGAAGCATGAACTTCTAATTTACGCCCCCAAGCAATAACTACCACCCTTCGCGGTATTCATGATAGGTGTTAGTTAATATATAAACATTAGCTTTAAGGATGACCACTACACCACACGACAAAGAAAGCAACATGCACGTCACGAGAGAGTGAAGTATTGATTAACCGCCTCTGCCCTGTCTTTACCGGCGGATGAGAAGCCCCCAATATCGCGTGGAAGTGAAGACCAGTCAGAGGCCTCTGAAGGTAGACCGAGCAATTGTAGATGGCTTAAAGAAATCATTGAGCAACAAGATGATATCTAAAATGAAGAAAGAGTATGTGGAGTGCCCCGTAGCTAAGCAAGTCGTACCATTCCTGCTATGCTATAACTGCGTCTCCTTCATCAGGAGATTTCAAGGATTAGTTGATTGCGAAGGAAAAGAATACCAAGTAAAGACGTGAAAAACTAAGACCTAGGAAAATCCGGGTAGCGGGCCTCACAGTCAGCGAATTATTGCCCTCTTTCTTATGGAATTATCGTTACGGGACAGTCTACATTGAGGGGCCTCTGAATACCCAGCGCGTTGAACAGGCTAAACCCCCAGTCCTTGAAGTCCTTCATCCCTATCACGATGCGGTACGGTTTGACTGCTTTGGCAACTGCCTCGATTCTCTCTTTCTTATCTCCAACCTCGATCTGCACCTCGTACGGTACTCCCATTGCCTGGAGCCGCTTGGTAAATGGAGCAATTACCGCCTCTCCGACATACCTGTGGTATAGGTATTCCGGCGGGTCTGAGAACCGCTCGCTGCCTACGAATCTTATAAATTCGTCGGGCAACCTCTTAACCCGCTTAACCACGGTCATAATGACGAGAGATGCACCGCTCTCGATGGCCATTTCACCAGCGGCATCAATAAGCCTCTCATCTTCTTTTGAGCCGCTTATATATACCAGTATTTTCCCAGTATTCACGATTTCCTGCATCCTATCCTGAATTATTGACTGCATTTTCATCACCACTCATTAGAGTCTCCGATACCGATTTAAATGTGTCGTATTAACGGACGGCTATCGCATATATTGTAAATATTTTTGGCTGCGTTTGTATGGGTGTTGGTCTGGTTAATTTATATATTAGCATAACACCGTTATAACTGGTCATCCATGACGACCGAGATAAGCTTCGACTACAGTAAATACAATTTCAGGGACGAGGTCGAGTATCAGCACATTTTCCGCCCCGGAATATCGGAGAAGGTTGTTGAGGAGCTCTCAAGGCTCAAGGATGAGCCCGAGTGGATGACGAACACTCGGCTTAAGGCTTATAAACATTTTGTCGAGAGGGGTCTTCCCACGTGGGGTGTCGACTTAAGTAACCTCGACTTCGACAAGATCAGGTATTATGTGAGCCCGACTGATAGAAAGTACAGAAGCTGGGAAGAGGTTCCAGAATACATCAAAAAGACATTTGACAGGCTGGGGATCCCTGAGGCGGAGAGAAAGTTTCTCGCAGGTGTCGGCGCACAGTATGACTCTGAGGTTGTCTATCACAACGTTAGGAAGGAGCTTGAGAAGCAGGGCGTCATCTTCTGCGACATGGATACTGCCCTGAGGGAGTATCCGTCGATAGTTAAGAGGTATTTTGGGACGGTTGTTCCCCCGAACGATAACAAGTTCGCAGCCCTAAACACCGCGGTCTGGAGTGGGGGTAGCTTTGTCTATGTCCCTGAGGGAGTTTACGTTGAGTTCCCGCTCCAAGCCTACTTCAGGATAAACGCGGCCAACGTTGGCCAATTTGAGAGAACCCTGATAATCGCCGAGCCCGGCAGCAAAGTTCATTACATCGAGGGGTGCACCGCCCCAATCTATAGCTCTGAGAGCCTGCACTCTGCAGTCGTTGAAATAATAGCCTTGAAGGGGAGCTATGTCAGATATACCACTCTGCAGAACTGGAGCTCGGATGTTTACAACCTCGTGACTAAGAGGGCCTTCGCCTATGAGGACGCGGTAGTGGAGTGGGTTGACGCAAACATAGGAAGTAAAGCCACGATGAAGTATCCAAGTGTCTATCTTCTTGGCCGCGGCGCTAGGGCGGAGGTGCTCTCGGTGGCCTTTGCAGGTAGGGGGCAGCACCAAGATACCGGCGCTAAGGCAGTGCACCTAGCGCCAGACACAACCAGCAGAATTACTTCCAAATCGGTCTGCAAAGATGGCGGAAGGACATCGTACAGAGGCTTGCTCCACGTGGCGAAAGGGGCTAAACGTGTAAGGTCAAGTGTCAGATGCGACGCTCTCATCCTTGACGACAGGTCGAGGACAGATACCTATCCTTACAACGAGATTCACGAGGACGACGCAACGGTTACTCATGAAGCTACAGTCGGCAGAATTGGTGAGGACCAGATCTTCTACCTAATGAGCAGAGGGATACCTGAGCAGGACGCTCTTAACATGATTGTTCTCGGATTCCTTGAGAGCTTCACAAAGACCCTTCCGATGGAGTATGCCGTGGAGTTTAACAGGCTAATAGAGCTTGAGATGAGTGGGAGCGTGGGCTAGCCTACTTAACAGCCTCGGATCCTCTCTCACCTGTCCGTATCCTGATAGCCTCCTCGACATGAGTTATAAAGATTTTTCCATCGCCTATTTCACCGGTGGACGCGGCTGATCTTATTATCTCTGCAACCCTTTGAGCCTGGTCGTCCTCTACGACTATCTCTATCTTCAGCTTAGGGAGTAGGTCTATCTTGTAGATGTTGCCCCTGATTCTCCATGAGAAGCTATCCTGTCTTCCACGCCCCCTCACGTCGTAGACAGTGAGGCCGTGGAATCCCTCATTCTCCAGCGATCTCTTAACCTCATCGAGGACCTCGGGCCTTATGACTGCATGAATCATTTTCATTCCACCCACCCCCCTCACGTGACAGCGTATTCGCCGTGCTGCGTTATGTCTAGTCCGATCATCTCCTCCATAGGCTTGACCCTTATACCGATCAGCGCGTCCACTAGTTTCACTATGATGAAGGTCATTATCCCTGCGTAGGCCCAGGTTGCGGCGACTCCTATTAGCTGCACACCGAGCAGCGCGGGGTTTCCTAGAAGAAGGCCATTGGCTCCGGCCGGGTTAATCGATAAATCAGCAAATATTCCCGTAGCGATGGCGCCCCAGGTTCCTCCCACACCATGCACTCCCCACACATCGAGGGAGTCGTCAACGCCTAACAGCGCTCTCAGATTCACTCCGGCGTAACATAGGACGCCTGCAACTCCACCTATTACGAGGGCGGCCTGAGGCCCGACGTAGCCCGAGGCCGGTGTTATGGCGACCAGGCCCGCTACCGCTCCGCTTGCTGCGCCTATGCTACTTGGCTTGCCCTTATGTATCCACCCCGTAATCATCCAGCTTAGAGCGGCTGCAGAGGCAGAGAGGTGTGTGACCATGAAAGCGTTTGAGGCCAGCCCCCCAGAGGCCAGTGCGCTGCCCCCGTTAAAACCAAACCAGCCGAACCAGAGGAGCCCCGCCCCGAGAATTACGAATGTGGGGTTGCTTGGCTCCATCGCGTAGCTTCCATACCCTATCCGTCTGCCTATCAGTATCGCGGCCACGAGTGCTGACACTCCTGAGCTAATGTGTACCACCGTCCCCCCTGCAAAGTCTAGGGCGCCTAGGCTCCTCAGCCAGCCGCCTACCCCCCAAACCCAGTGCGCTATAGGAGCATAGACAATCGTCGACCAGAGGACGAGAAATAGCAGGAATGGGCCGAACTTCACCCTCTCAGCGAAGGCGCCGACTATAAGTGCGGGTGTTATTATGGCGAACATCGCCTGGAACAGCATAAAGGCTGAGTGGGGTATCGTTGCCGCGTATTCTGGGTTTGGCTCGCCTCCAACACCGGCGAGTCCGAGCAACTCAAAGCCGCCTATGAACCCGCCGCGGCTGGGGCCGAACGCTAGGCTATACCCCCAGAGCGCCCAGATAATAGAGATCGTCGCCACGGATATGAAGCATTGCATCAGAATCGCCACCACGTTCTTCCTCCTAGATAGGCCTGCATAGAAGAAGCCTAGACCCGGTGTCATCAGCATTACCAGAGCGGCTGAGACCAAGACCCATGCGGTATCACCCGTGTCCACCATACCTGTTCACTTAAATAAACCGGCTCGCCAAATGTCAATATAAGTTTGCCGGCAGATGTTCATTTTATAACCTTTGTATTTGTAAAAAGTGTCTAAAAAATTAATATTTTTAATCAATGTGGTGACTAGTAAGCAGGGAAGGGGGATGTAAAAAATAGATGGTGGCTATTTAAAGAGGATATCTGGTTTATGTGGTTGCTGTTACTTTTGGCCGCCTTACTATCGAGACTACTGAGAGGATGATCGCGACTACTGCGAGGGCCATGACTATCTGGGCTACTGTGAGGGTGCTTTCAGCAACTCTCTGGAGGTTTCTTATGTCGTTTGTCAGCGTGTTTGTGGCAGCGTCGACCTGCGCCCTAACATTATTTACGCTGCTCCTTACTTCGCCTCTGATGTTTTCTGCGGTTGTATCGAGCTTTCTATCCACGTTTGTGACGGCTGTTCCGAGGCCTGCGATAGCGCTTGCAAGGTCCTCAGAGACGCTCCTTAGCCTGTCGGTGAGCTCTTTCGACACCGCCTCTATCTCCCGCTCGACTGGGGCTAGGCTTAGGACATCGAAGAAGTCTCTCGTTACTGAGATTGTCGCCGCATCCTCGCTGTATGTAGCTACTATAAGCTCATAGAGGGCGCCGGGCGTGAGTTTAGACGTGAAGTCGGGGGATAGCCTGATCAGCATCCTCTTCGGTGTTACTGACTCGGAGTCACCGACAGTCAGTATCTGCCCCGTTGCAACGTCCCTTACGATGTATCTCGACTTCAAGACACCTTCTCCCTCCGCATCTATGAGGAACTGGGCGGATGAGCCTGGGACCACAGTCCCCTTGCCTATTCTCAGTATCTGGACTGGTGAGATGAATGGGTAGAAGTTATCGCCAGGCTTGAATGGGTAGGCTGGGTCTCTGAAGGCTCTTAGGACCGAGGTTTGGGCTGCTGAGTCGAAGCTATCGAGGTAGAATGGGCCGTTGCTTATCCACATGTGTTTATGCTCGTTACCCCATTCTATCGCAGTTGTGTACCTCTCTAGCGCGCCCTCAAATGTCTCTAAGGTTATGCCGCCCATGGTGAAGTAGGCTTCGGGGAAGAAGCTCTCGGACCTCATCTTCTCAAGTTCTGCAACTACATCCGCTGCATGGTCTGCGAGGACTAGGTTTATCCATGTAACCCCTCTTGCGCTGGCGGAGGCTCCGCCATAGGCATATTTCTTTTCAACATAGTTAAGCCTATCGGTGGCAGCTATGACTTCCCAAGGCACCATTAATGTGGGCCAGAGATCTGCGAACTGCGCTATGTATGCATTATCGAAGAACCAGTAGTCTATGTATACCTCGACCCTGTTGTCTGGCAAAATCCTAATACCTCTAATGATCTCTAGCGACGGAGCTAATGTACCCGAGATTGCGGGTTCCAAGGCTGATTTCTCCTCGTCGAATGCCACCTCGAATCGTGTCGCTACATGATAGAGTAGGTCAGCCAGTGATATCTGGATGCCATGGTGCCACATGCTCTGGAGGTACCTCGAATAATCAAAGGTTACGACGCTCTTCGCGGTTTTGCCGCCTGCCGAAACCCATCTATCGTTTTTGGCATCCCAGATGTAAGCGTCTGCCGGAACGCTGATTGAGCCTGTTGGCCCCGCTGTTCTCACCTCCCAGTTGGAGCGGAACGGTATTGGAATCCCGGTGTATGGGTGAATCCAAGTACTCGGGTCAGCAGTCAGATACGCCTCATCAACCGAATATACGTCGACGAATCCGCCCACCAGCCCAACCTGCATCGGGTTCCACACGGTTCTAGTAGTCCAAACCCAAAGATGCCCAAGCGTTAAGTCAGATTTTCCAGACACATACGCGTTCCTCCAGACAAGAAGTGATCGCAGACCAGCGCCAATGTCCTGAGATATCCCAGCGAGGTCTTCTCTAGCTATATAGCTGTCAAGTCTCGTCGCAATCCAGAGTCTAACGGAGTCTTCTAGGGCCAGCTCCAGTACTCTCTTCATCATAGTGTCCCTCTCCTCCTTGGATGCGAACTCGCCCTTGTAGAGCTTCAGAGTCAGCTCATCTATCTCGTCATTCTTATACTGCCACCAGCCCTCCACTCCCCACCCAGGCATGTTACCCTCCCAAGGCGCTGTAAAGGCGCCGGGGTCACTATCATACCTCAGAATACCTGTACTGCCCCATCCCTCAGTATAGATCTGCCACCTCAACTCTCCAGGATCTGTGTTGTATGCTGTCTCGATCGCTGGCCCGAACTCCATATACATCCTGTCAATGGTGAATCCTGCTTTTTCGAGGTCAGAGGCTACTGCGTCGCCTATCTGTCTCCTCTCATCCTCGACTCTGATGATGAACTTTATCGTCACTGGCTTGCCCTGATAAAACCATTTACCGCCGATCTTCTCCGCACCCAGAGCCCTCATCCTCTCATCAATTATCTGTATAGCGTAGGCAGGGTCGTAGCGGAAGTCATATCTAAGTATCACATCGATGTTAGAGATGTAGTCATAGTCCCACGGCGTCAGATACACAACCATAGGTGCGCCAAATCCTGCGAAGAGCTCTCTGACTATAAAGTCCCTGTTTATAAGATAGTTTAGCGCGAAGCGTATCCCTTTATCAGAAAGCGGGTTTAATTCGCCGGCCGGAGCGGGCGCAGGGTTTAGAACCAAGGAATAGAGGCCGCTAGGCGCCGGATACAGCCGAATACCCGGCCTGCCAGCCACAGCCTTTGCCTGCGAAGGCCTTAACCCGAATATGTAGGCATCAACCTCCTTACCCTCAACCGCGGCCGCGGCTAAGTCCAACGGCACCCGTTTAAAAGTAATCGAGTCGGCAGCTGGGCCTGGATTGGTGTGGGGCGCCACGTACTGCGCATATACTGGAACAGCCGTGCCCGACAGCAGTAAGAGGACACCGATAGTCGCTGCTAAAGCGCTCAAAAAGAGACTATTCCGCAAAGTTTTCATAGCAAAATTACCGATGTTTGGTAGATATAAATTTTTATCATGGACCGTTAAGTATGGCTTTCAAACCCTAAAGTTATCGAGCTAAGGAATTAATATCGCCACCAGCATGTGTTTTTTCAGCTTGGGTATATATTCGAGGCTCGCGGTAAAGGCTGCCTCCCTAGTGATCGTGCTGTTAGGAGTACTTCTCTTCGTTGTAGTGATTTTCGGAGCGACAGGGCTCTCAGACAGGGTGCTCACGGCGATAGTTAACGAGGAGGTCAGGCTTTATAGACAGGCTGTCGCGGGTCAGATACGCGACCCACAGGCGCTGGAGGAAGCGATTACTAAGTATAGGGATGAGCTGACGCGAAGCTACGGCCTAGACAGGCCCTGGTATGAGCGGCTGCCAAACATGCTACTAAGGGTTATTACACTTGACCTAGGGAGAGCAAGGCTCGCTCAGACATTCAAGGGGAGCAACCTTATCTCAGACATTATCATGGAGAGGTTGCCTAACACGGTAATCCTCGTCTCAACAGCCATCGCGATCAACTTCTTGATAGGAATATTCCTCGGAGTGAGGATCGCGACAAGGCCCGGCTCGAGGCTTGACAGGTCTACATCTTTCCTCTCAGCTATCAGCTACGCCGTTCCCACATGGTGGCTTGGAATACTTTTCATTCTCATATTCTCGTTCTATCTCAAGCTTTTCCCTTATGGCGGGCTCTACAGCTCACCGCCGCCTCAAGACCCGTTCATGCGAGCGCTTGACGTTGTCTGGCACGCGACGCTTCCGGTGTCTGTGCTGGTGTTGGTGAATGTGGGTCTCACGATATACGTGACGAGAACCATTGTTCTGAATATTGCCCAAGAGGACTTCGTGCAGGTGGCTCGTGTTAAGGGGCTTCCTGAAGGCTTAGTGAATAGGCGATACATAATGAGGGTAGCGGCGCCACCGATATTGACGAATGTTATTCTTGGGCTCGCGGGCTCTATCGGCGGCGCAATACTTACTGAGGCCGTCTTCTCTTGGCCAGGTATGGGGACTCTATTCTTCGAAGCGATAGTCCAGTCCGACGAGGCCTTGATACTGTCTCTCGTCTACATGTTCACTCTCGTTTACGTCGTGGCTAGGTTCGTCCTTGAGGTACTCTATGCAGTGGTGGATCCGAGGGTGAGGATATGAGCGCCGGATTTAGAGGGGGTTTCAGGATTTATTGGTCAACCTGGACAGGCAGGGCTGGCCTCGCCTTCCTGATACTTCTGACCGCGGTCTCCATATATACTATCACAGTCCTCCCTGTGGCCGAGATATCGAGGCAGTGGAACGACCCGCAGCACTGGGTGGACTATCCAAAGAGCTCTCCACCAACCTGGGTCAACCTCTTCTCAGAGAAGAAGCTTCTCGAGACCACAACCCTAAACTTCGGCAACACCCAGTTTTCAGGAAGCTCGAAGTCCACCTACCTGACACTCAACTATCAAGCCGACTCTTACCCCTCATACATCAGCCTCTCCATCGAGAAGCTCAGATACACTGGCACGCCACCTGTTTTAGTTCTGAGCATTGTGAGGCCAGATGGCTACTCTGTCGAGGCCTCAAGAATCATTGTCCCGCCTCCACGCCCCGGAGAGAACCCTCCTATAACGAGGTTTGAGCAGGCGCCGGAGAGGGTGCTGATAACTTCGAGCGACGACCTTGCGAGGAATCTGGCGCAGCTCTACGAGGACAGGTTTGACGTTATTGTCTCTCCCATCAAAGTTCTGCAGGATGGTGTTCAGCGATACCTCATGAGCACTCCCAAGGATGGTGCTTTAACGCCTCTGAAGGGCGTCTACAGGTTCACTTTAACCGCGATTCAGAGTTCGGGTGAGACTTCCATCGAGAATGGCAGGATACTGATGGGCGGAGAGGCCTACGGCCTCATGGGCACAGACGTGATTGGGCGTGATTTAGCAGTGGGGCTTCTCCTCGGCTTCCCCATCTCGCTTTTCATCGGGTTGATTACGTCGATCATAGTTACGGGGTTAGGCGCCTCCCTAGGCCTAGTTAGCGGATACTTCGGCGGGAAGGTCGATAACGTAATTCAGAGGCTCGCGGACTTTATGAACAATATTCCTCTGCTCCCGATATTAATATTCTTGGTATTCAGCTTTGGAGCCAAGCTCTGGGTGATTATCTTGGTCTTCGTGGCATTCGGTTGGCCTGGTCTAACTATTTTGACGAGGTCTATCGTTTTACAGCTCAGGGAGTCACAGTTCATCGAGTCTGCCCGCGCCGTCGGAGCCTCTTCACTCAGAATCGTGGCTCGCCACATCTTCCCACACATAGCTCCTTTCATAATTGCGCAAATAATCTTCTTCACCCCGAGCTTCATACTCTTAGAGGCTGCGCTTAGCTTTCTAGGTCTTGGCGACCCCTCGCTACCGACTTGGGGGCAGATACTTGAGCTCGGATTCCGCAGCGCGGCCGTCTATCTAGGTTATTGGTGGTGGATTCTCCCACCCGGGATACTCATAATAATTACGTCGCTAACTTTTGTTATGATCTCTCTGGGCCTTGAGCCTGTCATAAATCCGAGAGTTAGGGTGAGGAGCAGGGGTTGAGTAGGGAAGAGGCGCTGCGTGTCGAAGACCTAAAGGTCTACTATATGACCGAGAAGGGATATGTTAGAGCTGTTGACGAGGTTTCCTTCAATCTATCCAAGGGGGAGAGCCTAGCAATCGTCGGCGAGTCTGGCAGCGGCAAGTCAACCCTCGGGATGACGCTTATACGAGCCCTGCCAAAGAACGCCTCGATAGTCTCTGGGAGAGCATACATCTTCGGCGACGAAATTCTCTCTATAAGCCTGCAGGATTTCAGGAGAAAATTCAGCTGGCGACTGATCTCCATGGTCTTCCAAGGGGCGATGAACTCCCTTAACCCCGTGCTAAAGGTTGGAGACCAAGTAGCGGAGCCCCTCATATACAGCGGCGGTCTTCCAAAGGAGGAGGCACGGAGACGAGCAACAGAGACCATAGAGACCGTCGGCCTGCCACGCGAGTTCTATAACCGATATCCACACGAGCTAAGCGGAGGAATGAAGCAGAGAATAGTGATAGCGATGGCTCTGGTCATGAATCCACAGATACTCATACTGGATGAGCCCACATCTGCGCTCGACGTGACTATACAGGCGCAGATAATCAACCTGATTAAGGACCTCATAGACAAGTTAGGTCTGAGCGTGATATTCATTACACATGACCTTGCTTTAGCGAGCGACATAGCTGACAGGATAATGGTGATGTATGGCGGCCAGATAATGGAGTTAGGGTCCACGGACAGAGTTCTTGGAGAGGGGCCTAAGCATCCTTACACGGAGAAGCTCCTCTCAAGCATTCCAAGGCTGCGGGGGGAGGGGATGCCTGACTTCATTCCAGGTCGGCCGCCAGACCTTTCATCCCCTCCGCCTGGCTGCAGATTTCATCCAAGATGCCCATACGTATTCGACAGATGCATGAAGGAGGAGCCTCCTCTGTTTAACATTAATTCAACACATCTGGTGAAGTGCTGGCTTCGAGGTGATTAAAGCCATGGAGGAGGTCATAAGGTTAGAGAATGTTAAGAAGTATTATGAGGTTAGAAGGGGATTTCTGGGGTCTCAAAGCCTGAAGGCGCTTGACGGCGTCTCGCTCAACATAAAGAAGAAGGAGACCTTGGCGGTCGTTGGAGAGTCGGGATGTGGAAAGTCGACTCTTGGGCGCGTCTCGCTCCGCCTTTTAGACGCAACAGATGGGAGAGTGTTTTTCAAAGGCCAAGACATAACGATGCTTTCCGAGAAAGAGCTCCGAGACAAGAGCTTCAGGAAGAAGATGCAGATTGTTTTTCAAGACCCTTACTCCAGTTTAAACCCGTTCATGAGAATAGGCAACATAATCTCTGAGCCCTTAGAGATTCACGGATATGCGAGAGAGGAGACACGTGAGGCTGTCCTCAAGGCATTGGAGGACGTGAAGCTTGTCCCTCCGGAGGATTTTCTGAATAGGTATCCGCACGAGCTGAGCGGTGGACAGCGGCAAAGGGTCAATATTGCTAGGGCGCTTGTCCTGGGGCCCGAGTACATAGTTGCTGATGAGCCGGTGTCAATGATAGATGCCTCAAGTAGGGCTGAGATTCTGTTGCTGCTGAAAAGTATTAGAGACAGTAGGGAGATGGGTGTGATGTATATCACTCATGATATTGCTACGGCTCGCTATGTATCTGAAAAAATAGCAGTCATGTATATGGGCGAGGTTGCCGAGACAGGCCCGTCGTCGAGCGTCTTAAGAAATCCCATACATCCTTACACGATTCTCCTACTAAACAGTGTCCCTGAACCTAACCCCGCCAACAGAAGAACTCGGAGGCTCGTCATCAAAGGCGAGCCACCCAGCCCAATAAACCCGCCAAGCGGGTGCAAGTTTCATACAAGGTGCCCAATTGCCACAGAGAGGTGCCGCACAGAAAGGCCATCACTAGTCGAGTATGCTCCTGGGCAGCTGGTAGCCTGTCACAGGGCCGAGGAAGTAATCAAGGGCAGCGTAACAGTTGCTTAAACGGGATGAAGCCTCAGAAGCGCGTATACGAGGAGGCCCAGCGCCAAGCTAATGGACCAGGCCGGGTAGGCTATTCTCCCGCTCCTCCGGTGTTGAGACCTCCCCGCACGCTCTTTTAGAGTGACACCAGTCAGGGCGTTATAGACCACGAGTGGGACAGAGACGATGGATAGAGCCAGATGGACCGTTAGAGCTGGGAGATATACAAAATTCCTTATCCATTCAGGCCCCTCATAGATCTCCGCCCCCAGCGTAGCCACCTTAAGAACATATAGTATGAGGAAGACGGTTATCAGGATGAAGGCTGAGCCCATCATGATTGCGTGACTCCGAATTCTCCCCTTCTTGACGTACCTGTATCCCAGCTGAAGCAAAACCACGGTGACCAGGTTAACGACCGCGATGACGTGAGGAAAGGTCTCTGCCGTCTCGGTTGGAACGAGTTGTAGGCGCCCAAATCCCCCACCCATCGTAAGGGCTAGATATAAGACCATGTATGCTGAGAGAGTTATAGTCGCAGTTATTACGCCGTAGCGCATTGCAGAGCATACTTGGCAACCTAAACAAATATGTGATCCATTAACCTCACATATTATTCGATGGTGGTCAGTATTGCCCAGTAGTAGACCCGAGTTAGGCAGCTGTTTGAAAGGACGCGTTGCGCTGGTAACGGGAGCTTCTCGAGGAATCGGCAGGGCTGTTGCCTTGAAGCTGGGGCTCTATGGGGCCAAGGTTGTTTGCAACTACAACCGGTCTGAGGAAGAGGCGAGAGAGCTGGTTTCACAGCTCAGGGATTTTGGCGGGGAAGCAGTGGCCTTCAAGGCAGACGTCTCAGTGAGAGGCGAGGTGGAGAGAATGGTGGAGAGTGCTGTGGAGGTTTTCAGCCGACTCGACATACTGGTTAACAATGCAGGGATATTTGCGCGGGGCGGTCTGCTGGATGATGTGAGCATATTCGACAGGCTCTTCGAGGTCAACGTCAAGGGAGTCATACATTGCACGTCAGCTAGTCTTAGGTACATGATTCCGCAGAAATATGGAAGGATAGTGAACATAGCTTCAATCGCGGCTTTCGGCACCACCTCACGAAACACTACCTACTACGCGATAACCAAGGGATCAATCATAACGCTGACTAAGAGACTCGCATTTGAGCTAGGGAGTTATGGAATCACGGTAAATGCCGTTGCACCGGGCTTCACGCGCACAGACATGACGATGACCAGGCCGGCTGACGAGCTCCAAGAGACCATCAGACACCTAGAGAGCATAACGGCACTGAGAAGGATAGGTGAGCCGGAGGATATAGCGGAGGTTGTCGCATTTCTCGCCTCGGACCGTGCAGGATTCATAACCGGCCAGGTGATAGCGGTGGATGGGGGAAGGATGGACTTCTTCTCTAGGTCTGGCTGAGTAGATGGTAACCATAAATTCCAGTCTTTAATGAGATGTGTCCAGCATGATTGAGCCGATTTCAGGCATCATTACCTTGCCGATTCTGAGCCTGCTTATTGGCGCCACCCTATTATCACCCGTACTGGTCGCCATCGCCAGAGGCATAAAGAATCCCCGGGTAATGGGCGTGTATGTTATCCTTGTCCTCGGATATGCCCTCTGGGAGAGCATTAGAGCCGCGGCACTCTCCGAGCAGTTCTCCGTCCAGTTCGGCCAATCCACAGGCTCAATCATATTCGCCGACGGCCTCACATTCTTCTTCACATCGATTATCCTGGGCATAGGCTTAGCATCCGCGATCTACTCAATGGGTTACGTTAAGCAGAGGATAGCGGAGTTCTATGCATTGTTACTCGTTATGGTTCTTGGGATGGTGGGCGTCTTCTTCTCTGGAGACTTTGTCACGTTCTTTATTTTCTGGGAGGTTATGAGTATATCCTCCTACCTTCTCGTGGCGTTCAACTATAGGGAGTGGGAGGCGGTGGAGGCCTCCCTGAAATACCTCATTATGAGCTCGACGGGTTCTGCTGCGATTCTCTTCGGACTCTCGCTACTCTATGGGCTAACAGGCACTCTAGAGTTTGATGGGCTGAGCCGTATCCTTAGTATGCAGGACATGAGGTTTGAGCTCTGGAACTTGGCTGCCTTAGTCCTTATTGTAGGCGGCCTCGGAGTGAATATAGCGATGTCGCCTTTCCATTACTGGCTCCCCGACGCTCACCCTGCGGCTCCCAGCCCAATTAGCGCCATGCTTTCAGGAGTAGTTATTAAGACTGGCGTGTTTGCGATGATTCGCGTCTTCACACTTCTTTACCCCGCTTCGGCCTATGGGTGGGGTGGCGGGTTGATGGCCCTCGCAATACTGACGATGACTATAGGCAATCTATTGGCCTCGCTCCAGAGCGACATTAAGAGGCTTCTGGCCTTCAGCAGCATCGCCAACATAGGCTACATAGTCTTGGGCTTAAGCATTGGAACACCACTCGCGCTAGCTGGCGCCCTGCTGCACGTCCTCAACCATGCAATAGCTAAGTCCCTACTCTTCCTTTCGGCCGGAAGCCTTATAGAGTCCTCAGGGACAAGGAATCTTGACGAGCTCTCCGGCATCGGGCGCAGAATGCCGCTCTCAGCCACAACCTACTCTATCGGAGCCTTCAGCCTGGCAGGAATACCTGGGCTAAACTCCTTTGTCAGCGAATACACGATCATTCTCGCCGCATTCTCGGCCGGATATTTCGTCCCCGGAGCTGTTATGCTCTTAAACGTAATCGTGGGTGCCTTGTATCATCTTAGAGTGGTCCAGATACTCTTCTTGAAGCCCGAGACCGAGAAGTCAGCTCAGAGCCGCGAGACAGGACTTCTGCTGCTTTTCCCGACCTTGGTCCTTGCAGCCCTCTGCGTCATTATAGGCGTTTATGCCTCGCCGTTCCTCTCAGCGGTCTTCCGCCTTTCCGGCATCCCAGCCTAACATCTCGTGCGGCCTCTCCATTGTTGTTAATTAAGTCCCCCCTACATTGAATATTCGTGGTCAAGACGGGGGCTAAGGAGGGCTCTTATGAAAAAGTTCAATACAGGTCGGACGAGGTTAAGCGAGCCGTATTAGCTAAGCTGAAAAAGATTGGAGAAGAGGTGGTTGAGAGGCTGGGCAAGAGTGAGTGGCCCACGCTCTACCTGCCCGTCAGAACCACTAAGAACATCGTGTATGACGCCTCGCTCCGTCAGTATGTTCTTGGCCCGAAGAAGGCGGAGAGGACGGTGTCCAATATCAGGCATCTGCGACCCTTCGCCCAGCTTATCTGGGTGGCCAAGTTTGGTAAACAGCTTCTAACAAACGGGAAGACATCAACTCTCAGAGACACCTACTATGTGGCGATCGGCGAGGGAATCGACTTCGAGTCTCAAGACGAGAGCGACGATATAATCATGGAGCTCGAGAGCCTAATCAGTCATCCACGAGAGGACATGAACATATTTCCAGAGGAGAGGGCCTCAATCTACGGTGACCTAGTAATAGAATACAGCATCCCAGGATTTAGGGGGCAGAGAGTTGACCTTTCAGCCCATCCAGACGGCTATTCTATCGGGCCCGCCCTGACGACGGCGGAGTTTGTGAGATGCGGCGCGGAGCAGGTCTTCGTCATCGAGAAGGGCGCGGTCTTTAGCAGATTCGTCGAAGAGAGAGCCGACAAGAGGTTTAAGGCACTGCTCATACACACGGCCGGCCAATCTCCGAGAAACTGCAGGAAGCTGATACGGAGGCTTAGGGAGGAGCTAAACCTCCCAGTATACATATTCACGGACGCCGACCCCTATGGAGTGCACATAGCCAGCGTGCTCATACATGGCTCAGCCCTCTCAGCTCACATCAGACAGATAAATGTCCCGGACGCGGTTTGGGCCGGCGTATATGCGACCGACATCACGAAGTATAAGCTCCCCGCACTTAAGCTCACAGAGCAGGATTTCAAAAGGCTGAAGGAGCTGGAGCAGGACCCGCGGTACACTGATGATCCTTGGCGAAGAGAGGTCCAGTACTTTGGTAAAATAAAGAGGAAGGCTGAGCTTGAGGCTTTTTCGCGGTACGGTTTAGAGTTCATAGTCAGGGACTTTCTCCCCGCTAGATTGGCTGAGCTCCAGAAGCGCTAGGGATAAACACTCCCATGCAGACCGTTTATTGGCGGTGAAGATTTACTTCGGGGGCGACGACGCGGCTCTCGTTTTGGAGACAGGTGATAGGAGATACCTTATAGTCTCTGACACGCATCTGGGCTACGAGGTTGAACTAGCACGTGAGGGAATCTTCTTTCCGAGCCAGCTCCCCTCAATACTCGAAAGAATACTTAGGCTGGTCGAACGGTTTAATGCAGACACACTTGTCCTTCTCGGAGACGTTAAGCATAGAGTATCGGGTGTTAGCTGGAGGGAGTCCAGGCAGGTCATCGACTTGCTTGAAGGCATCAGGAGCTCCGTTGATCGCGTCTTGATAACCCCCGGGAACCACGACGCAGGGATAATGACGCTGGCCCAAGGCGCTGCAGAGGTTATGTCAGGCCGCGGCCTCATGATAGGGGATGCCTGGCTACTTCACGGCCACTGCTGGCCGCCTCCCCGGGCGGCCCAAGCGAGGCTCATCGTTATCGGCCACACCCACCCGGTGATTTCCTTGGCTCGCGGTGTGGGCTCTCGGCGCAAAATATTCCTATTGTTAAGGGCTCCGAGGCACAGACTCTTGAAAGTTCTCGCAGCCAAGACCAGCAAATCACCTACGCGAGAGAGTGGCTACGGCCATGGCTATGTAAAACTCCTCGTGCTACCCCACTTCAATAACGCTCTCCAAGGTTTAGACCTCTCCAACCTCCTGTCCGGGGGCAGAAGTATCAGCCCACTGCTTAGAGGTGATATCTTCAACCTCGGTGCGGCTAACATATTGATGCTTGATGGGGCGAGGCTAGGGAGTGTGAAGTGGTATGTCGAGTCGGGAGGACAGTGGTAGTGGGCAAGAGACACCCAGGATTCTTGCTGAGAGCGGGAGGGTGAAGAGATATGTCTTTGTGCCTAGCGGGAGGGTCAGATGGGTAGTCGTCGGCAGAGGGAGGGACTACTTGATCCTGCCCGAGGCGCCTTACTGTAGCTGTGAAGACTTCTACTTCAGAGTACTGCACAATCAGAAGCCTCGTTGCTATCACTTGGAGGCCCTAGAGATTGCGGTGAGGGAGAAGCTATACGATGAGATCGAGGAGGAAGACTCTTGGTATGATAAACTTATGAGCGAGTGGTTGAGCGAGTAACTTCGATTTTAGGGCATACTGGTACGCGGCGGCTCAACCATGTTCTCAAACTCCTCAGGTATCGCCTTCTGCCTCGCAATCTCTCTGAACACGAGGGAGCTCGGCCTAAAGTAGCGTTTCTTGGATGTCATGTCCACCTCGAAGAGGCCGAACCTCATGCTGTATCCTCTCGCCCACTCAAGGTTATCCGTGAGGTTCCAGTGGAAATAGCCCCTGACATCCACGCCGCTCTCTATCGCCCTGTAAATCTGGTATAGATGCGAGACTATGAACCTGGGGCGCAGTCGGTCGTCAGCATCCGCGATACCGTTTTCAGTTACGTATATCGGCAGCCTGTATCGCTCGTAAAGCTTTGTCAAGACGCTGTAGATGCCCTCGGGGTATATCTCCCATCCGAAGTCGCTGGTCGGCCTGCCGTCTCGTGAGAGGCTGCGCGGGCTGCAGCTATACCCGAAATCGTCGACCACTCTCAAGCCCGAGGGAACTCTGTTGTCAGCAGCCACAACTATTCTAGAGTAGTAGTTTAATCCGATCCAGTCAAGCCTGTTCCTCAGCTCGTCAATCTGCGAACCCATTATCATACCCCTGACCGCGGCGTCATATATCGAGACATTATATTCAAACCCCCTTTCAGCCGCCTCTTTATCGTTGGGAGTCAACGGCGTCCAGTGAGCGACGGACTCTACCACCCCGACTGGTTTTTTGGAGAGGCTTTTTACCGCCTCATATGCGACGTAGTGGGCCTGTGCAAGGTTCTTGCCAACCTGCATGTATGATGAGAGGTCGAGATACCCGGGTGGGAAGCCAGACTTCACGCTCATGTATCCAGCGTTGGCGACGACTGAAGGCTCATTCATGGTATACCACATGTCTACGACATCATCTAGCTTTTCGGCGGCGAGCGCGGAGAATTTCGCGAACTCTGTGACGCATCTCTCTTCCAGCCATCCGGATGGCGCTCTGTCAGGACCCACCTTCCTGAGCTTTATCGGGTCATGTAGCCAGAGGGGCAGGGACCAGTGGAAGAGGTTCGCTATAACGAGCCCACCGCGCTCCTTCCAGTCAGAGAGAATCCTGCGATAGTGGTTGAGAGCTTCCATGTCGGCAATCATCTCCAGCTCCTTCAGGTGGCTCCCCTCTACCAGGACCCTGGAAAGTAAGCCGCCGCTTCTCTCGACGGGGACCTTAACGTCGAAGGTCGGCCGCGGAAAAATCCGGGCCCACTCAATAGTTATCCAAGCCGCATCCATGCCTATGCTAACAGCCCTCTCATGGTCCTCCCTGAAGAGACCCCAGTATCCCGGACCATTTTCCGGCAGGTCTCCACTAACTATTCCAGCCATGATGTTTTCAGGGTCATGCAGCCACATCACCCAGTCGGAGGAGAACTCGGAGCCTGGAACACCCATCTCGTGCTGGACGCCGACGGTCGAGAACCCGAACCTGAAGTTTTTCCCGAGCGAGAATTTGGGGCTCACGGTTATAGGGGCTGCTTGGCGGGGATATAGGATTATCTATTAGGCCCCGTCCCCTGAGTCTCTGTGAACAGATATAAGAGAGGGCTGGAGAGCTTTCGCATGTATGTCGGATGAGGAGTTCGAGTCAATCGACGCGATAGTTGTCGGCTTTGACGAGGCGGAGAGGATTCTGGCTTCTCCCACCTCGCCGCTAGAGCTTGAGAAGCTTGCTTCATTCATCGGCTTAGATGCTCTTTACGAGGACTACAATGGCAATATCTGGCGGGGAAAAGTAGTAGACACGTATGGCGACACGCTGGTGGTGGTTTTCGAGGAGCTGAGCCAGCTTCCCCCCGGCCTCGGGCAGGGAAGCCTCCTGAAACTCCCGGCCAAAGCGCTTAGACAGTGACTAAAGCCAGTCCGCAGGGGGGACATGTGGTCGAACCCTTTAATACTATTCTGTGTTTTTGACCTGTCAGGGCTTAAGATTGAGAATTTTTAAGAACGAGGAGAAGCTCTCGCCCGAATACGTCCCGCCGAGGCTTCCTCACAGAGAGAGGGAGCTCAGCCTACTCGAGACATTCTTTTCAAGCCACATCACAGGCCAGCCCGCCGTATCCGTGAGAGCCCTGATCGTCGGCGCCGTCGGGACAGGCAAGACGGCGCTTAGCAAGCTCTTCGGGAGCAGGCTGGAAAAAGCCAACTCGGCCATCCGGTACGTACACGTCAATTGCAAGATTCACGCGACTCTTAGCTCGATTCTGAAAAAGGCCGTGGAGGCCGTCGGGGCACCTATACCTGTGCGCGGCCTCTCGTCCGAGGAGCTGGGAGGGAGGCTGATGAGCTTGCTGGACCGCAAGAAGATGCTGCTAGTAATCGGGCTCGACGAGTTCGATGGATTCCTGCACTCAGACCCGCAGGGAATCTACACGCTTCTCAGACTAGGCGAGGAGCGGAGCGGAGAGACAAGAATATCTGTCATAGCAATCACGAGAAATGTGGAGATACTTGAGGACATGGACGAGAGTCTGAGGGGCATGTTTCAGGCCGGAGTCATATACTTGGAGGAATATAGCTATCGACAGCTCGCAGACATCGTCGAATTCAGGTGCTCAGAGGCGTTCTACCCCGGAGTCATGACGGAGGAGGCCAAGGGACTCGTGGTAGACATGGCCTCCGAGAGGGGTGACGCGAGATATGCAGTTGAGCTCCTCTGGAGGGGAGGGAAGTATGCTGAGAATGAGGGGGCGCCACGCGTCACACCCGAGCACATCAGGAAGGCCGCCGCGAGCATTTACCCGTCTGTCAGACGCGAGGTCCTCACATACATCTCGAGGCACGAGAAACTTCTCCTGTTGGCGGCCGCCCGCCTCCTCCTCAGCAGCGAGAGGTCCCGCATCTCCTCCTCCGAGCTATACCAAGCATACCGCGTCACATGCGAGGAGTTAGGGTCGGCCCCCAAGGCCTATACTCGTTTCTGGGAGCATATGCAGCGGCTTGAGGACCTGGGACTTATCAGGATTAAGATTGAGAGCGGGGGGTCACGTGGAAGAAGGAGCTTTGTAACTCTCCCAGGCATACCTGCCTCCATAATGGTCAGAGAGATCTCCGCGCTCCTCGAGGCCTCTGAGCGCGAGTAACCCTTTTCTGAGCCGCTGGCGCGGCCTTGGCTGCAGGCCTGGCCTGCGGGGCTACGCTCCTCTCAGGACCTATGATAGCCGCAACCTCCTCTTCGGTGAGGCTGAAGTATTTTATGATCCCAGTCTCACCTTTCCTAATCATGGCCCTGATAAAGGGCAGAACCTCTGTAGCCGCCTTAACTCGAGACAGCCCGCACTTCACAGATATCTTTGCCAACCCTGACTGAATATTTTGCCTCTGCTCCCTAGTCTGCTGCATGAATCTAATATGGGTGGGAAACTCGAACCTCGCACCCTTCTCCCCATACAGGTTCTTCACGATGCCGGGAGCGGCTCCCAAGACGGGGGCGACGTATCGTAGGAGTTCCCATCTCTGGAACTTTTTGACCCTGGAATAGTTCAGGTCTGCGTCTGCTAGAAGCTTAAGGACTTCTGCGAGGGCAGATGGAGTGTGAATCTGGTTGAAGATGTTGTCGTAAACCCATAGCATGATGTCTTCAATCTCCATGTCCGCGCCTTGCACCGCATTTCTGCCCATGGCCGCGCTTGTTGAGCTGAATATCTCGCCTAAAACCGTGAAAGAGGACTTCTGCCTATCCCTCTGACCAACGATCTCGAGGAGAGCCTCTGGCTCAACCCTCGAAGATACGAGTAGCTGGGCATCGTTAATCGCACTTCTCATATCGCCCTCAGACCTCCTAGCTATCTCTTCCAGGACGCCCTCATCCAGCGAGATCTTTTCAGCAGATAGAATCTTTTTCAGGTGATTTACTATCTCGCGCTGCCGGAGCTTGTTGAACTTTATCATAAGTGCGCCCTCTCTGAGGGGGGCAAGGCGCTGGCTCCAAGGGTCGTTCGCAACCATTATTATGGGAATCTTTGTGGACTTTAGCAGCGAGGAGATCGTGGCCACGCCGCCCGAGGCCTCTCTCCCAGCTATACCGTCAACCTCGTCCAGCAGAATCATCCTTCTCCTAGTTCCACCCAGGGTTGACTGTCTAACAGACTCGCCCACTATACTCTTTAGTCTTTCCCCACTCCGCTCATCACTCGCATTAACCTCAACCACATCGTACCCGGTCTCGTTCGCGTAGGCTAGCACGAGAGAGGTCTTACCCGTCCCCGGAGGCCCTACCAGCAGCGCGGCCTTGTGCGTGGGGCTGCCCCTCTCCCAACCCCTTATCCATTCCTCGAACTGTTTCTTAGCCTCCTCGTTACCAACCACCTCCGAGACGCGCCTCGGCCTATACTTCTCAGTCCACGGGAGGCTCAAGGCCTATTTACCGGGCTTCGAGGCCGAGTATAGATGCGCCAAAAACATCATCAACTGTATCTCGGGATTTGCGCCCTGAGAGATCCTGAAGTCAACCTCGCCGAGAAGCGACAAGAGTTCTAGCTTGTTTTTCTCCGGAATTGAGAGGTAGAAGATATCTCGGTAGATCTGAGAAATGAGGTCTCTCTCCGATGCGCCATTTACGTATAGAATTGTTCTTAAACTATTCCTCACCTCCTCCATCTTGCCTGCGATAGCCTGCTCCAGCAACCTTCTAACCTCTCCCGCCCAGACTACTCCCGCAACCTGATAAACTAGGGCCTCGTCAATCTTCCTACTATATGTGGAGGCCGCTTGAAGAAGGTTGATGCATTTTCTGAGGTCTCCCTCAGTAACCTTGTAGAGCGCCTCTACGGCCGATCCCGCTATCTGCAGGCCCTCTCCGCGGGCTATCCTTTCCACCGCCTTGCTGATATGCTCTAGCTCGATTGGCCTGAACCTGAAGACAGCGCACCTTGACTGTATGGGCTCTATTATCCTGTTGGAATAATTGGCTGCGAGTATGAATCTGCACGTGGCTGAGAACTGCTCCATCACGCGTCTGAAAGCGTGTTGGGCCTCGGCAGTGAGCTGGTCTGCCTCGTCAAGCAAGAGTATTTTGAACCCAACCCCGCCTATGGGTATCGTTCGCGCAAAACCCTTAACCTTCTCCCTAATCACATCTATACCCCTCTCATCACTGGCGTTGATCTCCATGAAGTGCCCGTCCTCGACATACCTCTCCCCGAAGAGGTCTGATGCGAAGGCGTGTGCCGTCGCCGTTTTGCCTACTCCCGGAGGACCCGTGAAGAGCATGTGTGGCACTGAGCGGGTTGAGACTATCGTCTTGAGACTATTTACAACGGCTTCCTGATCGATTATTTGGGCGAGGGCCCGCGGCCTATATTTCTCAATCCACGGAATAGTCTCCTGAAGCGCCAAGCCACTCTTCAATGCTGAAGGACCTATTGATTAGGTTTCCCTCCAGGGGCCTCTTTCGCGTTACGGCAGCTATGAACCCGTGTGTTATTATTATATACGGGCGGGCGACTCTGCATGCTTGATGCTACAGTATAGGGGTTTAGAGATCAGGTGGTTGGGCCACGCGGGTTTCAGTATCCGTGGTGAGGGGAAAGAAGTGGTTATCGACCCTTATCAGCTCAAAAGTAAGGCTCGCAGGGCCGTAGATGTAATCTTCATCACTCATGACCACTTCGACCACCTATCGATGAACGATTTAGCGATTTTATCATCCGCCGAGAAGACCGCAATAGTTGCATCCAAAAACTGCGCTAAGTCACTCGGCGCACTACCCTGCAAATCTAAGACGTTCGTCACTCCCATGGATAAGGGCGAAGTTGAGGGCATCAAATACAGCGTCGTCCCCGCATATAATGTCAACAAGTTTAGAGCACCGGGAGCTGTGTTCCACCCGAGAGAGTATGGCGGGGTAGGATTTCTGATCGAGCTGGCAGGCGTTAGAATCTACCACCCCGGAGACACCGACGTGATACCTGAGATGAAGAATTTGGGGAAAGTGGATGTCGCATTCCTCCCAGTCAGCGGGGTATATGTCATGACGGCCGGAGAGGCTGTGGAGGCCGCAAGCATAATTGCGCCCGACATAGCTATTCCGATGCACTATGGGGCAATAGCTGGATCCAAGAGTGATGCAGAGGAGTTCAAGAGGAATGCTAAGTGCAGAGTCGAGATACTTCCACAAGAGAGTTAAGAGTGGTATTCGATGTCGTCGGAGAGATGCGTCCATGACCTGAAATATGCTGGACTCGTCAACATAGCTCTCGGAGAAGAGATGGTGAAGGTTATTGAGGCGTGGAGATGTAGGAGATGTGGCGCCACCAAAGTAGGACTCCGCGGGCCGGGAACCCTAACCTCAACGGACGGCCTACTCGAGTTGCTGGAGCCTGGTGATGCTCGGTGGATTGTGGTGATATGGCGTGGTAAGGGGGCCATACCTCCAGGGGTCACGGCCGTCGCCGCTAAGCCAGGAGACATAGTCAACGTCGAGACTCCTCATGAGGCTGAGAGCGAGTTTCTCGTGAGCAGCGACTACAGGCTGTTGAGGAGGAGCGACGTCGGAGAGGCGGACTATATGAGGAGCTATCTGCTCGACGATGTGCTGACTGGGTGGATTGACCTGGCTGAGTGGCCTCCAAAAATAATCTCTCTTAGACGTCAATCAGGATAGGAGACCTCGATCCTCTCCAAGTCCCGTGGCAGGAATGTGTTGGGGAAGATTTTTTTAGCCTCGCTCAATAATACCTCTTCTTTACCGTGGTATCTTGGGCTTATGTGGAAGAGCGCCAGCACTCTTACTTGGGCCCTAAGAGCTGCTTCGGCGGCTTGAGAGGCCGTGGAGTGGCCCTCCTCCCGCGCGCGGTCTTTCAGGCTCTCATCGAACGTGGAGTCATGTATCAAGAGGTCAGCTCCTCGCGCAAACTCGACGATGTCTTGGGAGGGCCTTGTATCTCCGGTATACACTATTCTCCTCCCACTCCTCGGCGGCCCCACTGCGTCTTCAGGCTTGATGATCTTTCCCTGGAAATTCACGGCCTCTCCCCTCTGCAGCCTACCCCAGAGAGGGCCGCGCGGTAAGCCAAGATTCTCCAAGTACTCCACCTTCATTTTTCCGGGGCGTTCCTCCTCCACAAGTCTATAACAGAGGGACTCGGTCGAGTGGTCAGATCTAACAGCCTCAACTCTATAACCTCTGCCATGATAGACCTCGCCCTCAGCGGCTCGGTATATCTCCACCTCAAACCCTATCTCTGTCTTAAGGGATCCCAGTAGATCCTTGACGACTTCACATGCTGATGGGGGGCCATAGACGGGGACAGGGTCCTCTCTGCCAAGCATGCTGAGCGTGTAAAACACTCCCGGAATTCCTAACAGGTGGTCGGCGTGTCTATGCGTAATGAATATTTTGAATTCCTGCGGGAGGCCGAGGCCCGAGGCGAGGAGCTGTCTCTGTGTTGATTCTCCGCAGTCAAACAGTATGAGTGAGCCTGAAAATCGAACTGCTACTGAGGGCAGGGCTCTCTCTGGAGTTGGCATACCGCCGCTTGTCCCCAAAAAGCACACAAGCATCTGGGTCATCCACTTCCTACCAGCATGGACTATGAGGGGAGGTAATAGCCCTCACTTCGCCCTAAGAGTAGACATATCTGACGCCCAATCTTTCAGCTATGTCTCTATCCAGACATCCCAGATCCTCAGGAGACAGATCATTAATCGAGTATTTCCCCAGCGCCGAGACAAGCATTTTGGCCTCAACCTCCACGGTCCTCAGATAGTTCTCGACTCCTCGCGCTCCTCCCGCCCAAGCGGCAACAGCCAAGGGCCTACCAAAGGCGACACCGTCAAGCCCAAGGCAGAGGCATTTAACCAAGTGGCCCCCGTCAAAAAGCCTGCCCGAGGCCAGTATTGACGTGAGGCGCCCGCGAGACTTTAGAAACTCTGAGACACTACAGAGAGCCGCGACCAGTGGCAAGCCCAAATGCCTCATCGAGGCGTAGGGGCTCATACCAGTCCCGCCCTCCTTACCATCTATCCACACTGCGTCGACACCCTCGTCCAGAAGAGTGTTCAAGACGTCGGGAAGGTCCCGGAAAGGCCCTAGCTTCACCCATACCCTGCACCTCGGATAGTTATTCCTCATCATCCTAACCATGCTTCTCAAAATCTCAGGAACATATGTGCCGGGAGCCGAGTGCCTCTCTATAACTCCTCTTGACACCTCCCGAGGGTCTTCAGAGAAGTGATACTTGTCCCTCAGCCTCTCGGCGTCTTCCTTCGTTAGACGGGCCTCGCCCCCGAGACCGGGCTTTGACCCCTGCCCTATCTTGATCTCGAATCCAATCATCCCTTTCTTCAGGTACGGCTCGATGTCTGGGTCGGAGTAGACCCTATTCCAGAGCTCGTTGTAAGCGTCCTCTACGCTCTGCTGGATAGCGACACCTCCGTACCCCTCCTCGAGGCCCTCAAGATATGTCATGACCCTCTCCTTGAAGCAGGGCTGGTTTGCCTTCACTCTGCGCGAGTAGCCCCACGTTGTAGCGACGTTCTCGCCGACCCCCATCGGTATGCCCAGCTTCGCAGCCCCTCTCGCAACCTCCAGAGAGATCTTGTTCGCGACGTGAACAGAGCCCATGGACGCAGCCATGACGGGCATCGCCGCGTTGAAGCCCCCTATTTTGTGTCTCAGGTCAACGTCGCTGAACAATGGCTCCCGCAGAAGCTCAGACATCTTCTTGAGGCGCAGGGGCGTGAATGCGGGGGGGAGGAGTAATAGCTCATCCAGCGTGGCGAACTGTTTTGCCCTACTATAGATGTCCGCGCCCTTGAGAGTCATGATGGACGGCTTCAAGACATCGGCGGGGTAAATCGCCTCCACCCCTCTTCGCGCACGGTCAATAATTTCGCGGAATGGGTAAGCCCTCCAGATCTGATGCAAGTCGCCGAAAATAGAGTAGAGGCGATGGAGGGAAAGGAAAAGCCGGAGAGTGACTCTGGAAACTTGCATATTAGGTTCTTTACCACCTCTGAAGAGAGCTTTTAGGGAGAGTATACTCCGGCGACCTTAGGGCAGAGCCTAGCTTCCCAAACAGCGTTAAGGCCGCAGAGATACCTTGTAAGCCTCTCAACGCCTATTCCAAACCCAGCGCTGGGGGGAATCCCCTCCCTCAGCATCTCAAGATACCAGGCATATTTTCTCGGATCCTCACCCGTCTCCCTCATCCTCGCCATCACTCTATCGTATCTGTACTCTCTCTCAGCGCCCGATGCGCCCTCACCGTAGCCCTCCGGGTAGATGAGGTCAAAGTCCCTCAGAATACCCGGCCTATTCTCGTCCTCCCTATCATAGAATCCCCTAGCACCTCTCGGATAGTCGATTATGAAGAAAGGCTCGTCCATAATCTTTGAGATAAGGTACTCCGCGTCCCACGGTATCTCAACCCCGTAGCGGACCTTCATTCCATTCTTTCTCAGAAGCTCAAGGACCTCGTCATACGTAAATTTCTTAAATGGTGGTGAAAAAGTCGGTAGCTCGCGCCCCAGTAACTCGAGCTCCCTCTTACACTCGTCCTTAACGGTGTTCATGGCTGCGCAGAGGAGGTTCTCGGCGACGGACATGGCGTCAAAGTAGGTCGCGTTAGCTATCTCTAAGTCAAGCTGGACAAACTCGACCAGATGCCTCCCGCTCGAGGCTGAGTCTATTGGCTCAAGTCTGATGTTTGGTGACATGAAGAAGATTTTTCCCAACCCGCTCATCGCGGCCTGCTTATAGAGGATGGCGCTGCTCATCACCTTATACTCCCTCCCATAGTAATCGAACGTAACCTGTTTAGCGCCCCTGATCCCCGGGTCGGTGACGGGCCCGATTATTGGGGGTAGGAGCTCCATGAAGCCGACGGATTTCAGATAGGATCTCATCGCATCGCAGGCCGCTTGCTGAATCTTGAGAGTGGCCTTCATCCTCTCGGTCCTTATATGTCTCCAACTTTGCTGGAGAATCTGTGTGAGCTGTTGGAGATGCGTGTCAACCTTGAGCTCCATTTTTCGTATATTGTAACCAAGACTCATTAATAAGCATTTTTACGAGATAAATGTGTCGAATGCGTAATATTAACTGTGTACCGCGCATAGACACGGTATAAAGACGTTAAATTTTTATTTCCTCCGTCAAAAAGTCAACAAATATACTCAGCTAAATGACGGTGAAAACCTACGAGCCCAGAGAATAGACACAGACTACGCGAGTCAGGCTTGAATGAACACGTATGGGGTGTTGCTCTAGAAGCCTCAGCCCAATCTCTTCCAAAAGTGAAGGCTCAACCTGTTGTTGCGGAATAGCGGTCACAACCCTCGAGTGCCTTTCAAGAATCTCGGCAATAGCTGAGAACGCGTTGAGATATAGTCGCCGTAGGTTTCTGTCGCTCAGCTTAGTGGAGCGGCCGTAGGGCGGGTCTGTGGCTACTCCTTGATAAAATCCTCTGAGCGGTAGAGAAGTGGCATCCCCACATATCACGTCTACTTTGCCGCGCAGTCCAACCCACCCAAGGTTTTGAAGGCAGCCGCGCGCAATCCACCTCTTAAGTTCTATGGGTATGACGCGATAACCCAGAAAGGCCGCCTCTATCGGTATCGACCCTGTCCCTGCAAACGGGTCTATGATCCATCCGCCGGGTCTGACCCTCGTCAGATTAACCATGCATCTCGCAAGTCTCGGCATCAGCGCTGACGGGTGGCGAAACACTCTTCTCCCCGGCCTTCTAGCCTCAAGCTCTCTATAGCTCGACTGCGACAGTAGCGGCCCCGCCACCACGCCTTTTTCGGATATGTAGGCATGAACAGTCAAGTCCGGAGTTGAAAGGTCAACCCTCAATCCGGGATAGTTATCGATGAGTAAGTTTCCGAGCCACCTCTCAACCGCGACTCTGTCACACCTTACTCCGCCAAGCCTTAAGGCCCTGACAGCGAAGCTCTTTGCCTTAAGCAGTAGCTCAGATACCTCCACTTCAACTCTTGAAGAAATGTCTGTTTTCGGAGCGTATATTATGGGTGCGATTATAGACTTCGTGTATGCGGAGCGGGAGGTAATTTTTTCTGCGTCTCGGATGTCGGCGTCTATATAGGCGAGCCTGTCTGTGAGACTCTCTACAGGCTCCCACCCGTAGAGTATACATAGTATTGATTTGAGCTCACTAAGAGCTAGACTTGTAAACTCTCCTGACAAAAGGGCTAAAAGACGTGTCAAGGAATCAGCTGCGTAAGATAGCTGGCTATCTCGGAGGAGACATCAACATCTGCGTACTTGCATGGGACAGTATTCGTTGATATGATTACGGTCGCTCCAGCATCGAGTATCCGTCTGTCAGAGTCCCCCATAAAGAGGCCGTGAATACAAGAGGCGTATACCGTGGCCGCGCCCGCTAATTTCAACTTCCTGACGAGGCCGCTCATCGTGCCCCCCGAGCTGACCACATCATCGATCACCAGCACATCTTCACCCTGAAATCTCCCCCCATCCTCTATCGTGACCCTCACCTGTCCCGTGTCTGGGTCTCTCCAGCTCTCTGCTTTAAGCGGCTCTGCGTCAAGCTCTCTGGACACCTCCGTGGCTAGCTCCATTCCTTTCTTACCGGGTGAGACTACATAGGAGACCCTCCACCCGCGCATCTTCAAATTTGAGGCTAAGGCCCTTGCCACGCTGAGTGAGTGAGTTCTTAGCTGAGACTCCTTCAGAGCCCAAGGGGCATGAGGATTGACTGTCAACAGCTCGTCGACTCCGGCCGACCTAATCAGGCGTAGAATCACTTTCAGGCTTACGACTTCCCCTTCTAAGAAAGCCTTATCCTGTCTAGCATAAGCTAGGTAAGGCACTACGGCGAGGATTCTTGAGGCGCCCAAATCTTTCAGCCCAGCCGCCATCAAGAGGAGCTGGTTAAGATGCTTATCTTGAGGTGGATGTGTCCCCTGCACCAGTATGACCGTGGGCTTGGGCCTCTCGAGGAAACGAAAATATGACTCGCCGTCAGGAAAAATCTTATGCTGACTCTTCAGAGGTGTGAGACTTAAGGCCGAGGCTAATTTGTCGCCTAGCTCGCTTGAAGCAGGGCCAGCCACTATCGAGACATTCAGCCTCATCCGCATGTATCCTCCAACTACGGATTTATATCCCCTACTTACTTAACAGTCTTATATCACCATTAACAATATCTAACTCGTGGGTAATTTGGGAGACCTTTCAAGACGAATCAAGGCTCTATTCTCTGACACACCCTTCAACTTCGGATGGGTTGAGAGGGATATAGCTGTCTCCGGCCGCCCCGTGACCCAGAGCCAAGTCCGCTGGCTACACGAGAACGGGATACGCTCAATCCTCTCCCTCACAGAGGACAGAATTCCGCCCATCTTTCTGGAGGGCCTCGACATAGTCTACGAACATATCCCAATACCAGATCACGAGCCTCCCCTAATCGAGACAATCGTGAAGTCAATAACTTTTATCGACAGGATGAGGAGGGAGGGGCGGCCCATCTTAATCCACTGTGCAGCCGGTCAGGGTAGGTCAGGCTCGATAGCCGCAGCCTACATGATGTACAGTAAAGGTTTAAACAGCAAAGAAGCGATCGACTGGATCAGAAGTGCTAGGCCAGGTTCGATCGACCCCGTTCAGGAAGAGTCCCTCAGGGCTTTCGAAGCCTATTTGAGGGCGGAGAAAAAGCGCGCCAGATAGGCCGGACTCAGGCAAGATTTAGCGTTTAGGAAATGTTAAATGGTGTTTGGGCGAGTAGGTCATATACAAGGGTTTAAATCACCCCCTGATGTAGAATATCTTTGGAAATCTATGACTGTGAAGAGAAAGAATAGGGGGAGGGCGAAGGGGCAGAAGGGCTCTGAGCCGATGATTCAATGTGATAACTGCGGCGCGATGGTTCCACGGAGCAAGATTCAGCGCGTCACGAGGCGTGTGTCTCTTGTTCGCGGAGACCTCTTCAGGGAATTGAAGAAGGCGGGGGCATATATCTCGCAGAATGTTATCACTGAGAATCTATGTATCTCTTGTGCTATACACTATGGCGTCCTGAAGGTTAGGCCAAGAGAGGAGAGGAAGGTTAGAGAGATAATTTAAAGCAAAAACTTTTAGTCGAATTAAGTTTAATACTTGCTACTTTAAATTTTAACTCTTAGGGAGAAAGTTATGGTGGTTCAACCAAGGCTCTCTCTACTGGGGCTACGAATCGGTATGGTAGGCGTTTGGTTAGCGGTCGTCGGCACAGCGGCCCTCCTCCTGACAGCGCTGATACTCTATCTGGGGTTACCGACATTCTACATCTATGGCGTCATAGGTTTCGTGGTATTACTCAATGTTATTCAGTGGCTCTTTGGCCCTTATCTGATAAACGCCTTCTACAGAGTCACAGAAGCAGACCCATCCGCGTATTCCTGGCTGCATCAGATAGTTGACGAGGTAGCGATGAGAAGCGGTATGAGAGGGAAGCCGAAAGTGATGATAGCGAACATCGATATCCCCAATGCATTCGCTTATGGAAGCCCGCTTACAGGGCCGATGGTTGCCGTGACCAGCGGCCTTCTGAACCGTCTGCCTAAGGATGAGCTGGAGGCCGTGATAGCCCATGAGGTCGGGCATCTTAAGCACCGAGACGTGGTTGTCATGCTTATGATAAGCCTCATTCCAGCCATAATCTATTACATTGGATACTCGCTCTACATATCCGGTTTGTTGGGTGGCTCCCGTAGAAACGGTGGAGGGGCGCCTATTCTCATCGGCATAGGCCTCATAGTGTTGAGCTTTGTATTCAACCTCTTCGTCTTCCTCATGAGCAGGCTACGAGAATACTATGCTGACAGCCATGCCGCCACCGTTGTGAGTGATGGTGCGAGAAAGCTTCAGAGGGCTTTGGTTAGAATTATGGCCCTCTCAGGCAGGATTAGGCCTCAGGCTAGGGCGTCCGCGGAACAGTTGAAGATGTTCTTTATCTCCGATCCTGAGCACGCGATAGACCCATACGTCGATGTAGAGAGGGCGGTCGAGGAGTTGAGAAGAACAAAGCCCAGCCCGCTCAGCGACATTTTCAGCACTCACCCGCACCCCGCTAAGCGCATCAAACACTTAGACAGATTCATCTGAGTCCCCTGCTGTTTAGGGAGCTAGCGCGCCTACTTGATAAACCATCTATAGCTCCCCCTGCTTCCAACCCTGATTATTTTCTTCGACTTGAAGAGTATTCCGAGGGCCTGACTTACCTTTCTACTCTGAAGCTTGAGCCCCGCAAGCTCGAGGATTTTCTGGCGCACTTCCGACGTAGTCTTCGGGGTTGAGAAGAAATCTGTCTTCAAAAGATGCCTTTCAATCGCATCCAGGGCAAGCGTGGCCTCCGAACGGCCCCTCCTCCTCTTAGCGACATCCTCGCGCTGAATCTGCTGCTCCTGAGGAACAACACCCGGGGCTAGAATCTTCTTATCTAAGAGGCTGGAGGCATCTGTAAGCCTCTCGATCGATGAGAGTAACTCCTCGATATTCTCCGCCTCAACCCCTATGACGCCATACGGTTTCTTCAGAACTACTCGGAACCTCGGCATTCTCTACTACCTTTCTCAACAAGGAGTTTATAAGCCCTTTGCGGCGGACCGGAAGAATCTTCTGGGCCTCTTAGAGGATAGAGCCGGTGTTTAGGGTTTTTATCGCGCCGGCTTAGTGGATGCCGTGGTGTGTTTTGAAGAGGCCACAGATATATGCCGCGTCAGTTGAGCAGGTGAGAGACGGCAGAGTCACCGACGTCTATTTCGTGAGGACGCTTGAGACTTTGTCTTCGAGGACGCTCTCGGAGAGGAACGTCGTAGCAGATATTCATGCATATAGTTTGCCTCCGGGTTATGATTGGGCCGCCCTGGTGGGTGTTGAGGAGGTCGCGGCCCTCTTAGAGGGTAGGCGTGTAGATGTATACTCTATGCGGGAGGGCGAGGTATTCAGGGCCTTAGAGCCTGTGATGGAGGTATCCGGCCCCTATGGAGAGTTTAGCGTATACGAGCCCTCGATGCTCGGCATGCTGAGGCATGGGACAAGTGTAGCAACCAAGACAGCCAGAATAAGGATGAAGTGTTGGGAGAAGACTCTTGTCTTCTTCGGGATTAGATGCGTCCACCCCTCAGTGGCCCCTGCCGTGGATAGGGCGGCCTTCATAGGTGGCTGTGACGCCGTTTCCGGGGTCTTGGGTGCCTCGCTGATGGGTGAGAGGCCTGTGGGGACTATGCCTCATGCGCTCATAATTGTCATGGGAAGCCAGACTGAGGCGTGGAAGGCCTTCGATGAGGCGGTCCCTGCCGACGTTCCCAGAATCGCGCTCTGCGACACTTTTCTCGACGAGAGGGAGGAGGCACTTCTCGCGGCTAAGACGCTGGGGAGGAGACTTTATGGAGTGAGACTCGACACGCCGTCATCTAGGAGGGGGAATATGAGGAGAATAGTGGAGGAGGTAAGGTGGACGCTCAATGTAAACGGGTATAGAGATGTAAAGATATTCGTGAGCGGCGGTATAGATGAGGATGATGTGGGAGAGCTTCTTGACGTCGTGGACGGCTTCGGCGTGGGGACGTCCATAGCCTTCCCACAGTCGATTGACTTGGCTCTGGATATTGTGGAGGTTGAGGGGCGGCCCATCTCGAAGCGAGGCAAACTCCCGTCAGCCAAGCAGGTTTACCGGTGTGAGGCCTTTCACGACACCATAGTTCCGCGGCGAAAAAGCTTGGAGAGGTGCCCGAAATGCGGCAGGGCTGTTGAAGAGTTGCTTAAACCATTAATCCGAGACGGCGAGATCGTCGCAGACCTGCCCAGTAGTAGAGAGTCGCGCGACTACCTACTAGCGAGGCTAGAGTCGCTGGGGAGGGTCGAGGGCTTTGACCCAAAGCCGCTTCTCCTACCCTGAATACGCCACCCACTATTTTCTCGAGGTTAATAATCCCCCCTCAGCCATCCGTCGGACATCAAACACCTTCTCTATCTCCTCTCTACTCATAATCCCCATCTCCACCACGATCTCTTTTATCGGGCGCCTCTCTTTCAGCGCCCTTTTTGCAATTTCAGCCGCCCTATCATATCCCACTATCGGCGCCAGCACTGTTATTGTGGAGGGGCTGCTCTCGGCGTAAAGCCTGCATCTTTCCTCGTTGGCGGTTATCCCCGGAATCACTTTGTCCGCAAGGGAGGCCGCTATTCGCGTTAAGAGATCTATGGAGGTCAGTAGGCAATAGGCTATGAGTGGTAGGCCCATGTTGAGTTCAAGCTCTCCGACCCGCGAAGCCTCAAAGATCGCCGCGTCATAGCCCACGATCATGCACGCCGCGAGCATGGATGCCTCCACGATCACGGGGTTCACTTTCCCGGGCATGATCGAGGAGCCTGGCTGAACAGCCGGGATCTCTATCTCCCCGAAACCTGTCACAGGCCCCGATGAGAGCAGTCTCAGATCGTTACAGATTTTAAGAATGCTGCCTGCAACGCCCCTCAGCGCACCGCTGACTTCGACGCAGGCATCCTGAGCCCCCATCGCCTCAAACCTGCTCCTCGAAGTGACGAACGGTATTCCGAGTGTGTCGGACAGATATCTCACAACCCTCGGCGCGAATTCTGGATGAGCGTTCAAGCCTGTCCCGACGGCCGTCCCACCTATTGGGAGTTCTAGAAGCGCCTCCGAGGCCTTCCTAACCCTGTAAACAGCTTTCCTCATCATCTCCGCGTAGCCGTTAAACTCCTGTCCCAGAGTCATGGGGACAGCGTCCTGAAGATGGGTCCGCCCGCTTTTCACAACGTCTCTAAACTCCTGCGACTTCAGCTCTAGGGTGCTGGCTAGCAAGTCCAGCCTCTTTAGCAGAGACTCATGAATCATAGACGCGGCTGCAACTCTGATGGCGGTAGGTATAACATCGTTCGTAGACTGCCCCATATTTACGTGATCGTTGGGATGAACTAGGGTCTTGTCTCCTCTCCTCCCTCCGATAAGCTCAGCGGCCCTGCTGGCTATCACTTCATTCGCATTCATGTTCGTAGAGGTCCCAGACCCTGTCTGAAATACATCTACAACGAATTGGTCATCATGAAGTCCGTCAGCCACCTCAAGGGCCGCGGCGTAGATAGCTTCCCCTAGGCTTCGCGGAATAAGCCCCAGCTCCATGTTAGCCTTGGCCGCGCCCGCCTTTATCAGACCTAGGGCCCTTATGAACGGTCGGGGGAAGCGAAGATCTGAGAACTTGAAGTTCTCAGCCGCCCGCGCGGTCTGAGCACCATAGTAAGCGTTTATTGGGACACGCATCTCACCCAACGTATCTTTCTCAATCCTATACTCAGGGTCGAGGCCTATTCTCTCCACACCTTACCTATTGTGGTTACGCCTTTATAAAGAGTAGCCCCCCATTCTTTAGCAATTAAGATTGATTGAGAGGTGAAAAAGAAATTACTGCTTAACTCCCTGCAACTATTATTGCTCCGCGATTCATCCAGAGCGGAACAGACACAGTCACTTTCTCACCAACCTCGACGACCGCCTTATGGGGCGGAACCTCAACATACCCATGTGAGAACGATATTGATGAGATGTTTGATGCGTCAGCAACATTTGGTTTCGCAACAAAACCCAGTCCAAGAACCTTCTTCAACGTAACCCAGACGATACGTCTGAAATCGAGCCAGCGATAGAATTCGACGCGTTCACCCATTACTGCCTCGATTCTCAGTATTAACTGTTCTAGGCTCATCTGAAGCATGTGCGCTATTATTGGAGCGGCTAGATAGTTGAATACGTTTACTGTCGAATGTATTAGTCCAGGAAGCATTATGACCGGTTTGCCCTCTATCACAGCCGCGCCTCCAACTCTCCCGGGCTGTAGCTTGAGGCCCTGCAGGAAGACCTCGGCCATCCTCCGCATCTCCGCGCCCACGAGGTCTATATCTCCAACACTCGACCCACCAATCGTTATGACGAGGTCAGACTCCCCGATGGCTGCCGAGAGAGAATCATGAACAGCCTCACGCCTGTCTGGAACAATCTGCATCTTGACAGGCTCGCAGCAAAGGCCTCTCAGCATCTCAGATATGAGGGCTGCGTGAGTGTTGAGCACCTTGCCGCGCCCGGCCTCGGCTGGGTCGTCTGTTAGCTCGTCCCCAAAGGAGAGAACGGATACGCGTAGTGGGGCGCAGACCTTCACCTCATATTTCCCTAGAGATTCCAGCAGAGATGCTTTGGCCGGCATTAAAACCTCTCCGCTCCTCGCAACCAGTTCTCCGCGCCTGACGTCGCTTCCAGCGGGTACAACGTTTTCAAGGGCGCTGTAGGGCCTCGAGGCTAAGATCTTGGAGCCGTCCGTCCTGACGTCTTCCTGCGGGATAACGGTGTCGGCGCCTAATGGGAGATAGCCGCCCGTGTGGATTCTATAAACGTAGCCTTGCGGCAGTTTCAAGCCTGACTCGCCCGGACCGATGCTTCCCAAAACGATTAGACTTACGGGAGCGTCCTGAGAAGCTCTTTGAAGATCATCACTCCGCGCGGCAAAGCCATCTACATGAGACATGTGGAGAGGAGGAGAGTCGCGGAGAGCGTAGATATCCTCGGCTAGGACGTGCCACATAGCTTGGCGCGTCCTTTTTCCGACCACTTTTCTATCCACGGTAATTCTTGGTATGAGTTGAGAAAGGGCTTCTTCTACGTCTATGAATGCTTCTATCCGCCTATACCGCCCATCTTGAGACCTGTTGCCTGGCAAGTGTTTCACCACGTTTCAGAGGCTTGATGGACTTTCCAAACGATCGCAGGAAGGCTTGATAGTCCTCGAGAATGCTGGTCCCCGCTAAGACATCTATGAAGGGCAAGGCCGTCAGCATGCCTATTGTGATTGGCTTGAAGTTGGGCTTATCAGCGTGAGGGTTTATCCATATTATCCTCCCAGCCCTCTGCCTGAGGGCGGCCATACTCCATCTCAGAAGCTCAGGCTCACCAGTATCCCAGCCGTCGCTCACAATCACAACGACCCACGTCCTATCCACCATGTTGCCATGGTTGTCCAGAAAGGACTTCAGACTGTACCCAATCCTTGTCCCACTACCCCACAGGTCAAGCTCGCTGGAAAGGCGCCTCCTAATCTCGCCCAGGTCTGTGACCTCTAAGATATCTGTTATACGCCTTAGCCTCGTGCTAAACACGAAGACCTCGACGCGCCGAGTGAACCTGCTAAAGAGGTACATGGCGCGGACAAGCCAGTCGGTATAAGTGTCCATAGAACCGCTGATGTCGATGAGGGCCACAAGCCTTGCACGTGAAAGGATTTTTATAGACCGTCTCAGCCGCATGAGCTCGCCGAAAGTCTTTAAACTATGCCTAATCGTCTTCGCAAACTCGATGTCGCCTCTCTTGGAATAGGTTGAGCGCCTACCGGGAAGGACTGCGAGCCTTCTACGCATCCTCCTAATGATTCTCTTGCCAGTCTTCAGTGATGAGATATCAATCGGCTTAAGATTTCTGCGGTGAAGCGACTCGGCAGGGCTATACATGACATACCGCGTGGAGACGCTGTTCTGCTCCTGCCCGGAGCCCTTGGACATGCCCGTTGGCTGCATGGACATCTCGGACCCCTGTCCGTCGCTCTCACCCTCCCCCTCACCTCCTCCACCTCCTCCCTCCGCTGCTACCTCACTAACAACCTCCTCTACCATGTGATACTTTGACGGGTCCTTAATCATTGTGACGCGTATGGCGGTGAACACGTCCTCTAAACTCCGCCCCCTTACAAGCTGAATTGCCTCGCAGGCGTCGATGGATTCGGAGACTCCGACCTTCAGCCCCCGCTTTCTAAAGCCTCTCGCCAGCTCGATGACAAACTCGTATAAATCCATACTTAACTGCTTTTACCTCCGAGCATAGACAGCATCGAGTCTATGTCCAGCCTGACGAGGTCCTCCTGAGTCTTCACAATACATGAAAGGGTCGCCCTCACGACATCCCGGTTAAAATCCTTGGCGGAGAGCTTAGCCAAGGCGTTAGCCCAGTCAAGCGATTCAGAGATCCCCGGCTTCTTGGAGATGTCAGGCCTCTGCCTCACAAGATTTACAAAGTCTACTATCTTTTCCATGACAGCGGGGTCTAACCCCTTAACCTTCAGCCTCAATATCTTTAACTCCTTCTCCCTGCTGGGATAGGACTGGTAATAATATAGGCAACGCCTCTTAAGCCCATCACCTATTTCACGGGTTCGATTAGAAGTGAGAATCACTAACGGCTGTTTCTTGCACTTGATCGTGCCGATCTCGGGGATAGTCACCTGAAACTCGGCTAAAAACTCGAGGAGAAAACCTTCAAACTCCTCATCAGCCCTGTCAATCTCGTCTATCAGAAGGACGGGCGGAGCCTTTCCATCATGCAAGACCGCGGCTAAAAGAGGGCGCTTAAGAAGGAATTTCTCGCTGAAAATCTCTGACTCAATCCCCTTCACGTCTCCCCTATTTTCCAGCATCCTGATGTATAGAAGCTGCTTGGGATAATTCCACTCATATATAGCGTCAGAAGCGTCAAGCCCCTCATAACACTGGAGCCTTATCAGGTCTGTCTCAAGTATCTCGGCTAGGACTTTCGCAATCTCAGTCTTACCACAGCCAGGCTCACCCTCAATCAGTAAGGGCTTATTCATTTTAATCGCGAGATAAAGTGCCGTGGCTAGGCTCCTATCAGCTACGTAGAGATGCTCCTCAAGCTTTTCAATCAAAACATCAATATTTAATTTCTCGAAGACAACGTCTTCAGCCAACCTAAGGTTGCACCATCCAATTCATTTTCAGCCTTTTGACCTAATAAAACTTTACCCATACCTTGAATCCTCTGTAGATTTATTAAGAGTAAAGCCCATCTAACAGCGATGAGGCTAGAAGGGTCTTTTGAGGCCCCAGCCCCACCTCAGAAAATCTGGGGCATCATTACAGACCCGCGAAAGATAGGTAAAGCGATACCCGACTTAAAGAGGCTTGACACAAAGGACGAGAATAACTTCGAGGCTGAGTTCAAGGTTAAGCTCGGAATACTCAGCGGCACCATGAAGATGGATTTCAAGTATGTTGATTTGAGAGAGCCGAGCCACCTAACACTAGTCGGGAAAGGCTCTGGGATGCAGTCTACAGTGGATTTGAAAATAGACTTGGATATTGTTGGGAAGGGTGATGCGGGATCTGAGGTTAAGTGGGTCTCGGATATTAGCCTGGGGGGGATGGCGGCGAGCCTCGGCTCTAGGGTCATCCAAGACCTAGCTAGGACCAAGGTCAAGGAGCTTGTAGCTAATTTAAAGAAGATAACTGCCTCAGCCTAAGCGGGGGTGCGCGGGTCAGGCTGGCCTCTGCCAGCCTTACGGTAGAGAATAGAGCCCCTCTCCAGCTCCTGCAACTCGCTTGTTAAACGCACGACGATGTAGAATCCATTTATTGGGCCGAAGACATCTGATACGTAGCCTATGCTTCTGCCATCTTTGGTGTAGACCTCTTCTCCGAGTTCAGGCATCTTGTTCCCCCTGAGGACACCTGTTCTTGGCAGTAGTCTAAATAATTCGCCGAGCGGCTCTAACTCTTCACGCTTCAAGATCTCTCCCGCATGTTCTGCGCCAATTGCTTTATCGCCTGAGCCTTCCTGACACCCTTAGGGGGCTTTACGAGCACTGAGGCACCTCTCTTCCACCATGTTGATGGGTGTCTCTTGTCAAGTGGCTCCGCAGGCCAGCCGAGCTTCTGGGATGATTTGAGCAACAGCTCTAAAGTCGGATTCTTGACCGCCAGCCTCACCGGCACACGCCTGCCCTCGGATCTGCTGAGGCCCGCGTCAAAATACTCTAACCAGATGATGTATCCCTCTCTCCGAATCATGCTAAGCTGGTTTCCGCCTGCTTAATCAGGACCGCGTTGATTACTCCGTCAGCTCCGGGCTTGCTTGTGACACGCGCCTCGCCCAGCTCAGTCTCTATTACTGCACCCCTCGTTATTACGCCTCTCCTCTCCAAGTCTCTATTGGCTGGGTTCGACTTCACTCCGAGGATCGTCGTCCGGATAACCCGTTTCTTGGATGGGTCATATAAGTTGACAAACTTGCTGGATTTCAGGAGTTGTTTTTCATTCCCGCCCCGAGTCCTAAGTATTATTCTCTCCTCCTCGCCCACAAGGCAGAATATTGGATCTCTGCCGCGCTCATTCCGCCTTTTCTTCCTGTGGACGCCCTTCTTCCCACCAGTTTTCTTCCTCTTATGTGCGTCTCCATGCCATTGAGTCATGCTGAAGAGATAGTTGGAGCTGAACTATATAGGTGTGAGGTCGGGCGGAGGCTCCTTCCCTGTAAGCTCCCTGAAGATAGCTTTCTCGCCGGTTGTTTCAACCCCGACGGATGAGAAGAAGCGGTTAACATTTCTCAGATCCCTCATCAAGAAAATTTCTGCATAGCTGTTCGTGAGGGGGACGGCTTGGGATAGGTCTATGAAGTAAACCGTCTCAGGTTCAGGGGCCATTATGTTGAACTCGCTCAGGTCGCTGTGGATGATTCCTGCACTCCGGTATAGCCTCGCGATATAATCCACTACCTTTTCATAGGTCACCGAGTACTCCTCCTTGCTGTATTTTGTCTCGCGGAGCAATGGGTATCGCAGACCATCTGAGCCGAGAAAAGACATGACGAGAATGTTTCCGTGAACTGTGTAGGGCTTAGGGACCGGTATTCCAGCGTCGAAAGCCGCTTCTAAGTTCCTAAACTCCCTTCTCGCCCAAGCGTCTATGAACTTCCTCAGGCTCATCCCGGGTTTCTCAAAATTATGGTCTCCAGCAACGTACAACATACGCGTCTTCCTGAACTCCGTGTTGTTTACTAAGTATATCTTGACAGCAAGCTCTACGCCATCCCGACTCCTCGCATAATAGATTCTGGACTCTTTCCCTGCGCTGACCACGCCGTAAAAGTCCTCGAATACCCCATGCCGCATCAGCTCATATACTGACTGGAGGGTTGCCCTGTCGAAGACCTCCTCGAAAGCGGAGGCGTCTAGTGACCGGTCCTTCTCGAGCATTCTATTCTTTATATCGGCCAGGGCCTCCGCCCTGCTTAATTTCCTGTATAGTCTCCCTCCTTCTCCACTCAAGATTGATCACCATCCAAGTTTCCGCGGTATGATTCTAGATAGGCGCGAGGTGTCCTCCCAATCAGCCTCTCACGCCTAGCACCGCTTAAAGCCTCTATATCCGTCTCGTCGACGACAGCTGATAACCCATGCCTGGCCCTTATTAACTCGGGGAGATATACCTCGTCGGGGTATTTGACCGGCTTCACAGCGCACGATCCTCCGGCATACTTTGGAGGTGACCAGATGTTTGCCGCGTAGATGGGTATCCTGTTCTCGAGACTCCTAACCTTGAGGTATAGCTGCCATGCCTCTATTCCATGAGAGACTATTCTAGCAGGATTGAAGAGTATCTGAGCGCCGGACAGGACCAGTGTTCTAGCCGCTTCGGGGTAGACTATGTCGTGGCAGATAGCTACTCCTATCTCAGCGCCCTTCACCTTGAAGGTTCTAAAAGACTCTCCTTTCTGCAGAACTTTGTTCTCGCCCCTGAAGAGATGCACCTTCTCCTGCGAGCCAACAATCTCCCCCCTATTGTCTATCACTGGGCATGAGACGCGGACCTTCCCTTCCCTAAGGATGTATAGACCCCCGCCAAGTATAACGACCCCATGCTCAGCGGCCAGTCTGCAAAGACTTTCTAACACCGCCTCGCTCTGGGCGACAGCCTTATCGAAGTTACTGAGTGGGTCTCGGCTAATCCAGGCCTCAGGCAGCAAAACTATGTCCGGCTCGCGTCTATTAACAAAATTGAGTAACCTCTCCAAGTCTCCAAGAGCCTCCTCCGCCTCCTCCCTCAGTTGTAATTGGAGCACCGCAATCTTCAAGACGAACGCCACTAGCCACAGTAGGCTCCCCTGCTAATAAGTCATCATCACTTAGATGGGAGGGTCTAGGAAGAGTAAAAGGGTGGTATCAAGG
>Ga0209289_100057_pt1 | contig 72748 bp, 65 predicted proteins | sample GXS110809BmetaG_FD_184121 | JGI IMG/M metagenome (GOLD analysis project Ga0209289, IMG submission 184121) | Hot spring microbial communities from Gongxiaoshe hot spring, China to study Microbial Dark Matter (Phase II) - GXS 110809B (SPAdes)... ... | reverse complement strand
TAGGATAGAGGTTTTATCGGAGTTAAGGGGGATAGGGAAGGAGGAGATAAGTGAGATGCCGATAGAGATAGACATAACAAAGCTTTGGGGGTATAAGGAAGGGAGGGAAGCTGGACTGAAGGAAGGGAGGGAAGCTGGACTGAGGGAAGGGAAAGAAGCTGGAATGAAGGAAGGGAAGGAGATAGGATTGAGAGAGGGCCTATACAGTGCGATAGCATTAGATCTTGAGTTAAGATTTGGAAAGAAGGGTTTGGGGCTTATGAAGAAAATAAGAGAGATTTCAGATATAGATAGACTCAAGGAACTGAAGAAGGAGATAATCAAAGCAAAGAGTTTGAAGGAGTTCTCAAAAAGAATTAAGGAAATCTAAAGCTGGAGTTCAGATTATCTCAATAAAGCAATGTTGCATTCATCAGAAATCATTGAAGTTTTTGACATCTCAAGGAAATGATGCCCACCGGGGAAAATATTTTCTGAATGCTTTGTTGTATCCATATCAAACCAAAAAATGGATGGTGTCAGACTTTACCCAATCACCAAAATTTTTAATAGACTCTGAGGTATGAAAAGTAAAATCGTAGTATTTTGAATATGATTGCAACAGAGCAAAGGTTTTACTACCTTATACTCTTTATCATATTTCTGAATTTTTCATTTTTTCTTATATCCTCTATGAGTTTGTAAAGGTCTGCAAGCTTTGGAACAACTCCTTTTTTGAACACTATCCTTTGTGCAAGTGCGAATAATTCATATTTTTCCTTTGAGTACGGGTATGCCCATGGTTTGTTTTTGATTGGTATTTGTTCAAGATTTATATGTTGAGGATAAAGGAACTCTCTGAAACCATCATCTGAATGTGAGCGGCCTATTCCACTTTCTTTCATTCCTTGCCATGGCGTGTCCGTGATGCCATAAGATGTTGCGTGATCATTTATCATAACAGATCCTGCTTCTATCTTTCTGGCTATCATCTCTCCCCTCTTGAGGTCTCTTGTCCATACAGAAGCAGTGAGCCCATACTTTGTATCATTGGCAAGCCTTACAGCCTCTTCCTCATCCTTAAAGGTCATTATTGGCAATGTTGGACCAAAAGTCTCTTCCTTAATACACACCATAGAGTGATCAACATTTGTAAGAACAGTTGGAGGATAAAAGTATCCAGGAAGGTCTTCAATCCTCGCTCCTCCTGTTAGGATTTTTGCTCCTCTGTTAACGGCGTCAAGAACATGCTCAGAAACTGTCTTAAGTTGAGATTCATTCACAAGGGGTCCCATGTCTGTTGATGGATCAAGACCATTACCAACCCTTATCTTCTTAGTTTTCTCTAAAACAAGGTCAATAAAGTCTTTTGCTATTTTCTCATGGACATACAATCTTTCAACAGATGCGCAGACTTGGCCGGCATTTGTAAAAGCCCCCCAAACAGCCGCAGACGAAGAAGATTCCAAATCAGCATCCTCGAGCACGACCATCGGGTCCTTACCACCGAGCTCAGCAACAACAGGAATTATGTTGTCTGCACATCTCTTAATTATGCGCTTTCCGACATCTGTTGAACCAGTGAATATAACCTTTCTTACTGGAGGAGCACAGAGATATCTTTCTGCAAGTGCTCCACGGGTTATAGTAATCTCAAAAACTCCAGATGGTAATTCAGCTCTATCAAAAATATCCTTTATCTTAAGACCAATAAGAGGAGTATCCGAAGCAGGTTTAAAGACAACAGTATTCCCAGCCAGAAGCGCAAAGACGATCCCGGACATAGGGATGGCAAACGGGTAATTCCAAGGAGAAATCACTGCCACAACGCCCAAGGGACGAGGAACTATCTTTGACCTTTTCACAAATTTAAAGAGATGTAGAGGTATCTCATACTCCTGAATAAGCTTCTTTCCTCTACTCCCATAAAAAGATATTATATCTACAGCAACCATAATATCCGCCGTTATTGCTTCAACAAGTGGTTTCCCCTGTTCCTTTGAAATCAAGGTGGCTATCTCATCTATTTCATCAAGTATAATCTGGCCTGCTCTTGATATTAACTCTGCTCTCTGTTCATAATCAAGTTGAGACCAATTGGGGAAAGCCCTATAAGCTCTTTCAACTTTTTTCCTGACCTCAGATTCATCATCAAGAGGGATCTTATCAAGAATTTCAAGGGTCGCAGGATTTACATCCACTATATAGTTCTTCCCATTTATCTCTTCAATTTTCAAAAGACTCATTATTCTTTCACCTCCTTACCTGAAATATAGAGAGTTTCAAAAACCTTTATAAAGATTTCACAAAATATTCTGGAACTGCTAAAAAATAACTTCAACGATCTGGCAGATCTTCCCGAAAAAACATCTTCTCAAGCAACGGAATTTCTAAATTTTTTCAGGATAAACAAGAATAAGAAGATGACGATAGCGGGTCAATTTAAACCGAAAATCAACATAAAGAGAACACATAAGATAAAAGAGATTCTGAGAAAATACAATCTTTTTACAGTTTGCGAGGAGTCCTTTTGTCCAAACATATCGGAATGTTTTGGAGATTCTAACACAGCAACATTTTTATTACTTGGAAAGTATTGCACGAGGCACTGCTCTTTTTGTGGGATAAGCACTTTGAAAAATCCTCCATTACCTGATCCGAAAGAGCCAGAGAACCTAAAAAACGCTGTTATAGAGATGGGACTAAAATTTGCGGTCTTAACCGCTGTAAATAGAGATGATCTCAATGATTTTGGAGCATCACACTTAGCCGCGTGCATAAAAGAAGTAAAAAAAACAGGATGCAAAACAGAAATACTATCTCCAGACATGAACTATCAGAAGGACAAAATAGATTTAATACTTGAATCAAAACCAGATGTTTTTTCACATAACATAGAAACAGTTGAAAGGCTGTATCCATTTGTCAGACCAAGAGGAGATTTTAGAAAATCTCTTGAAATTTTGAGATATGCCAAAGCTAAGGGTTTCATAACCAAAACCTCATTAATCGTAGGACTCGGAGAAAGATATGATGAAATCCTTGACACATTAAAAGTAATAAAACAAGAATCTGATTGCGATATAATAACTGTAGGTCAATATTTCCAACCGACCAAAACTAGAAACCAAAGTGTAAAAAACAATTTTAATAGATGGAAGGAAATAGAAGAGTTCTGCATGAGCATGGGAGTATTGTGTTTTGCTGGGCCAAATGTGAGAAGTTCGTACCTTGCACACAAAGTTTTTGAAAAATATTTGGAAAGCTATGAAACCTTTGGCAATCTTGTAAGATAGGAACAAAAATCCTTGAGACTGAAAAAAGATCTGACAGAACTCAGGTTTGTCTTACCTGTGATTATCTCTTCTGGATTTAATTTTATTGCTTCAAGCATTTTTTGTTCAGCAAACCCGGAATCCCTTATTTCTCCAAGAAGTCCAACCTCTCCAAAGAATATTCTTTTTCCAAGTGGTATTCCGTAGTAAGAACTTATAACAGATGCGGCAACAGCAAGGTCAACTGACACATCAGAAACCTTGACTCCCCCAGCTATATTCACAATCACATCCTTATCATAAAGAGTAAGACCGACTATCTTTTCTAAAACAGCAACTATATTGTTCAGCCTTAGTATATCATATCCCTGGGACGATCTGCGTGGGACCGGAAAGTGAGTTTTAGAAACTATAGATTGAACCTCAACAATATAAAATTTACTACCTTCCATAACACAAGACAAAGCTGCACCTGGTATCTTTAAGACATCCATATCAAAGAGGTTTGGATTTTGCACCTCTTTCAATCCAGATTCTGACATAAGGAAAAATCCAATCTCACCTGTTGAACCGAACCTATTTTTAGTAGCTCTAAGAACCCTCCACATACCTTCCGCTTCAAGATAAAGGACAACATCAACTATATGCTCAAGAGCTTTTGGACCTGCTATTATTCCTTCTTTCGTAACATGCCCAACTATTATAACAGATACTTTTTTCGCCCTTGAGAATTTCTGTGAATCCATAGCAATCTGTCTGACCTGAGATATTGTTCCTGGAGCAGAATCAAGCTCGTCTGAATAAAAACTTTGTACGGAATCAATAACAATAACAGAATTATCCTGTATAATTTTTGCTGATTCTTCAAAAGCCTTGTTTATATTATCTTCAAAGTATATATATAGGTTCTTGCTAACATTACCTTTCAATCTTCTTAAGCGAGAAACAATCTGTAGCGGGGATTCTTCAGAAGACACATAAACCACCTTGTTTTCTCTAGATATTCCCGATGCGACTTGCAATATTAAAGTAGATTTTCCAACTCCAGGTTCTCCCCCAATCAAAATGACCGAACCCGAAACTATCCCACCGCCCAAAACTCTATCAAATTCAGAAATACCAGACCTTATACGCGTCTCGGTAGGTAATAAAGCTATCTGGTCAGCAGGCAGAGGTTTGCCTTCATCTTGAAATAACCTCTTTATCTTTTTCTTTCCAGTTTCTAACTCCTCGGAAATCGTGTTCCAGCTGTTGCAAGATGGACATTTACCTAGCCATCGCGGTGAAGTAAAACCACAACTCTGACACACATATCTCATACAGAGAAACTTTAGATACACATAAGAAAATTTCAAACCTTTCGGGATCAGAGATTATGCAACAAATTTTATGTTAATTGATTAAGTGAACTACTCCATCTTATAGAAGATGGAACTTCCCGCTTCATAGAGGTTTTTCACCTCTCCACAGTTCGGGCCGCCCCAGCCCTACCATCCTTGATGAACCCAAAACCTTTGGTTACCAGGATTATATATAATTATATTCCGAAACTGACTCAAGTATTTGCAATTCATCTCCACCCTGTAGAGGATGGAGACTTCTTGCAAGTTTCAGGTTAAATTTATTCATGTTTCTTCGCGGCAAACTACGGGCAAAGATAAGTTTTTAACCATATCCCATTTTTCATAACGAACTGAACTCTCTTATGTAGCCTAAACAAAGTATATATAAGGAAATCAAATTCTTCTGGAATAACATAAAATCCCTTCCACCATGGTGGGCGAGGAACTTCCTGACCTTTGAACTTTTCCAAGAATTCATAAAATCTCTTCTTGAGAACTTCATAAGATTCAACCGGAGAACTTTGATCAGAAGCCCATGCAGATATTTGTGATAATCTAGGGCGAGTTCTAAAATATTCATCGGCCTCACTGTCAGAGAGAAGATTAGCCCTACCTATAACCCTCACCTGTCTCCCAGAAAACAACCAGAAAAAGCATATTGAAACATATGGATTAACAAATATCTCCTTTGATTTATTTGAATTCAAATTTGTATAAAATACAAAACCTTTATCTCTACTTACATCCTTTATAAGAACATACCTTGATGAAGGTTTTTGATCTGCTCTGACCGTTGAAAGAACTGCAGCATTCGCTAGATTATCTCTTATCTCAGCTTGCTTATACCAATCAAAAAACACCTCAAAAGGATCTAAAGCCCTATCAAGAATATCATCCGACGGAAAAGAAATCTCATCCTCAAAGTCTAAATCCGACATATCACCAATTTATTAAAATATGAAAGATCCGTTTTCAAAAATTTTTGTTTCTTTTCAAAGATACGAGCCGTCTTGATAAAATCTCAAATATCTTGAGAACATTAATCTAGAAGCTCTAAGATTCAAAGGTTATTTTCGTCAGATTGCATCATAGGAACAACATCTTTCGTAAGCTTACATAAATCCAAAGAAGCTTGATGGTAATGGAAATCATAGAAACCCAATATGAGTACAAAATCTGGAAACCTATCTGCACCAAAGATGCTCCAAAACCTTCATTAAGGAGATTTATAAAAAATTCAATAATCAAACAACAAATATTTAACTTTTAACGAGTGCTTTACTTCTCCAATAGCAAATCATAAAATCACAACAGAAAAACATAATAATTACCTTGATTTAGTCTTAACTTTTCTCCATGCTTCCTCAAGCTCGTTTATATAACCTATAACTTTTTCAAGAGTCTGTATATCCTTCTTTATGTCAGCTTCAGTTATTTTCTGAGTTATCAGAAGATATGAACTTATAAGCTGTTTTCCAACTTCATTCGGTTCCGTTGTAGCCATAAGCAAATCAAAAACCTTCATAGCTTTTGATATTCCTTCATATTTCAATTCATAGTTTTTTGTTGAAATCCCTTCTATTGCCTTCCTCAAGGAATCTTTCGCTATCCCATAGCACATAAGAAGGAGTGTCACGGGATCCGCCGTTTTAAGCGAATCCATTGCAAACTTTTCAGATACATTCTTACCTGTAGAAAAATCTGGTTTTACAGAATCTTTACGGTCCTCCTCTGATACATTTTCTTCTTTATCTTCTTCAACTATCTCTATATTCCTTATGTATGTATCTTCTAATATCCTTCTCATCAATTTCTAATTTTTTCGTCTCACTATGTTTATTTTTTAGCCCCGTTTTAAACCTTACTGTTTAAAAGCAAATCTGTAAGCACATCAAAAAATAACCTTATTCTGTTTACAAGCTCCGCTATCTGTTCTGAAGGAAAAACCTTTATAACCTTACCTGATACATCCTTAACCCTTACTATAGGAAAATCTCCAATCTTATCAAAAGAGAAGAAAATACCGATATCCCGAAGCTTCGGAGAAACATCTTCTATAAGTTTTTTAAGGTCCTCATAGTCCATAACACTCGGAATATTCTTATTGAAATCACGAATTTGATCAACAACTTCTCTCACTTTAACTTCAGACTCTGGTTGATCACCTAACCGGCCAAGCACTTGTTGGCGTAAAAACTGAATTACGCTACTTTCAATTTCCTCGTTTATCTTGCTGACATCCATGTCTTACACCTCCTTATTTCTACTACCTCCTTGCAAAATAAAAAATATTATCAGTAATAACAATTTAATCAATCGGAAACGTTTTATAAAAGTTTAGAAATAGGTGCTAATTCTCATTCAAATATTCACACTGATTCTCCAAAATATTTTAAATATTGATTGATGTAGAAGATGAGATATCTTCTTATAAATCCTGCTGATCTTGAAAGGAGGATGTTTGGTTTTCTGCAGCCTCAAGGTCTTGGATATTTAGCTACATCTTTGAGGATGAATAACTTTGAGGTTGATATAATTGATGCCGCAAAAGAGAATTTATCACCATATGAAATTGCAAGAAAAGTAAAGGAGAGGAAATATGATGTAGTAGGTTTTTATGTTTTAAGCCCCCTCATTAGATCTGTGAGAATGTATTCAGATGAGATAAAAAGAAAATCACCTAACACAATCATAGTAGCTGGCGGACCTCACCCAACATTTGAACCCGAACACACATTACGCTCCTCAAGTAGTATTGACCTTGCTTGCATAGGAGATGGCGAGGAGGCAATAACCAAGATCTCCTCAGGAATTCAAGATACCCCAAATATCGCATGGAGGCAAGACGGAAAGATAATTATAAATCACAGAACATTCGTGGATATAAACAAATACCCTATGCCTGCCTGGGATATAATAAAGCCAGACAGCTACCCCCCACTACCTATAGGCATATTTTCTGAAAAAAAGAGAATATGCCAAATAATCACAACACGCGGATGCCCTTACCCATGCTCATTTTGCGGAGTGCCAAACATATCCGGAAAGTCTATGCGTGTCAGAAAAATAGAATACATACTTTCCGAAATAAACCTTCTCATATCAGAATTCGGAATTGAGGAAATTCACATAATAGATGATAATATCACAGCTGCTCCAAGAAATTGGCTTATTGAACTCCTTGAAAGCTTGGCACGGGAAAAGTTCCCTGTTAGATTTGCCCTACCATCTGGAATAAGAATAGACCTTATTGATGAACATATCTTAAACCTTATGTGGAAAGCTAGATTTTATGCCTTCGCCATAGGTATAGAATCGTCAAATCAAAAAACACTTGATGAAATGAAAAAGAAACTGAAGATTCAAAAAGTCATAGATAAGCTTATGGTAGCAAAAAAATATGATTTCCATATTCAAGGAAACTTCATAATAGGATATCCGACAGAAAGTATAACAGAAAATTTAAGAACCGTTCTCTTCTCGCTATCTCTGCCTATAAAGAAGGCAGGATATTTCATATTCAACCCATTCCCCGGCACAGATGAATGGGAGAAAATAAAAAAAAGATACCAAATTGATCAGTGGGAAATGATAATCTCCAGCTTCAATCTCTATAGAATCTCAAGATTTGTAGAAAGGAAAACCTCAAGGATAGCTTTAAGGCTAATACAGGTATTAGCATACTTTCTATTCTACATCAGACCATCGTATCTTTTCAAGAACATTAGAAAATTAAAATCTTTCCATCAGATAAAGGTGATATTTAGGATTATATTTTCTATGATAACGGGATGATATAAGAAACCGAACATACACCTTCACCTTTTTTTCAGCATGTTATATGTTTGCTCTGCCACCTTTCTGTGTCCAATAGCGTTTGGATGGAGATTCTTAACGAAAAAATCCGAAGGACTAAGCTTCACCTTTACAACACCCACAATTGGGCTTATCTCACTTTCTATCATATCATAAATCTTATCAACATATGGTTTTCTTCCGAGAGCCTGATCATAATCTGGAATAAGAATAAGATATATCTCGCATGGACATATATTTTTTGCCTTCCTCATCATAGACTTTAGAAGGTCAATATACCTTTTCATCACATCCTTATAGAGAACCATACGGAATAGTAAAACTTGAGCGATTTTATCTTCAAAAAGATATAAATATCCCTTGATCTTGCCGAAAAAACTATCGTAGCGATCACCCAAATAGTAATTCAAAGCATATCTTCCGTATGTCAGTAGAAACATTTTATTATAGATGTCAGGAAAAGTTGAAACAGACTTTGGTGGAACATTTCTCAACACAAGCTCTCCGTTCTCTAAAACAAAAACAGGTTTTCCTCTTCCCCCATTTTCAAGTGGCGAAGAGTCAAGAATTCCCGGGATATCATTCACCCACAGGCAAAACACAACAATATCTGGATTATACTTTAAGCCCTCTCTTTCAAGCATAAGTAATTGCTGATCAGTGGAATACCCAACGACAGATAAATTCAAAGATATCCAGTACTCACCAAGCTTTTTTTCAATCAGCTCCCCGAATGTCTCTTCAAAATTTATTCCAAAACCAAAGCAAACAGAATCACCCAATATCAAAATCTTTTTTTTATCTCTTAGATTATCCCAGTCTATTGTATCTCTGCCACCCTGCTTGTTTAATTGAACATAAAATGCTGGAAAGCCTAAAATGGGAGGAACCTTTGCTTTGAAGGATTTTTGGTTTGCCCAGCCCAAAAGTTCATCCTCTACCCAAAAATCCGAATAAACTCTCTGAACGAATAGTAATAAGAATGAAGACACTAAAACAAAAGATTTCAGAGAGTTCATAAATATATCTTAATTGATTCTTCGTCTCTCACAATGGAATATAATCTAACTTCATATAGTCCCTGAGAACCTCTGGAATTTTTATCCTTCCATCTTTCTGGAGATTATTTTCAATAATTCCTGCCATGCACCTTCCTATAGCTACACCGGAACCGTTCAAAGTATGTGCATATTCTACTTTTCCTCCTTTTCGCCTGATCCTTATCATCGCTCTTCTAGCTTGGAAGTCCTCGCAATTTGAACACGAAGATATCTCAAGATAGTTCTTGTATCCCGGCATCCATATTTCAATATCGTAAGTTTTTGATGCAGAAAATCCCATATCGTTTGCAGGAAGTAGAACAACCCTATAGCTAAGATCAAGAAGGTCTAATATATGACAAGCATCTTCAACAAGTTTCTCAAGTTCAACATATGAATCCTCTGGCCTTGAAATTTTCACAAGCTCAACCTTATTGAACTGATGCTGTCTTATCAGACCTCTCGTCTCTTTCCCCCATGCACCAGCTTCTCTTCTGAAACAAGCAGAATAACCTACCATGCTTATATTTAACTTTTCTTCCGGTATTATCGTATCCCTAAGAATATTTACAAGTGAAACTTCTGCTGTTGGAATAAGCCAAAGATTATCTTTTTCAACAGAATACATATCATCCGAAAACTTCGGTAGCTGTCCTGTACCAATCATAACTTCTTCTCTGACAAGGTATGGAGTAAAATATTCTTTATATCCCCTCTTGATGTGTTCATCTATCATAAAATTTATCAGCGCCCTTTCAAGTTTAGCAGCTACACCGTAAAGAACCGAAAAACCTGAACCAGATATCTTTGCACCTGATTTAAAATCTATGCCTATTTTCTCTCCAATCTCCCAGTGTGGCCTATGATAACTCTCACTAAAAGGATCCCCCTTAACCCTCACAATCTTTATCTCATTATCTGGGACACTCTGATGCACTATGTTTGGAAACATCAAGATAAGGTTTCTCCACTCTTTCTCTATCTCCTCGCTTTGTCTCTCCAAAATTTTTATATCATCTCGTATTCTCCTTGCCTCCTCTTTGAGTGAAGATGTTTCCTTCCCTTCCCGCGCTAAAATTTCTATCTCATCTGTTATCTTGTTAAGCTCACTCCTTTTCTTATCTATTTCTACCTGTATGGACCTCCTTCTGGAATCAACTTGAATTAGTTTTTCAAGATCAAATTCGATTTTCCTTCTCGTAATATTATCACGTAGAATTTGCGGATTTCTCTTTATTATATCTGGATTTATCATCTTTCCTAACCTCCAACATAGAGATATAGTAATAACAACCTTCTGTGAACTGTTTTGTCAGATTTTCTTCATGCAAAGTCAGATTTCCTTCATCTCTTCACAAAAACTTATCGCATCTTTAATTACACCAAAGATTAATTATTAAAATTAATACTGAGAATGGATAGAAAAGAAATAGAGGAAAATGTTATTCCACTATTCCCCATATCTAACATTGTTATATTTCCTAAAGTAAGGGTTCCATTGATTGTATCAGACGAAAAATATAAACCACTGATATTCGAATCAGCAGTCAGATCAAAGTTTATAGGTTTTTTCCCAATAAAGGAAAGTAGAAAAGTATCAGATGATGCCGAAAAGATATTCCCAATAGGATGTGCAGGTAAAGTAATCTCTGTTTCCGAGATATCTCCGAATGTGTTTTCAGTGGTCGTTGAAGGACTATTCAGAGTAAAGCTTATAAGCCTCTTGAAAGGTGAGAACTACAATAGTGCCAGGTTTGAAATATTGCATGAAATACTGCCAGATGAGAAGATACAAGATGAACTCAAGAGAGACTTGATAGAAGTAGCTGTCAAATTTCTAGTAAAAATAGGAGAAAGCAGGGAAAGAATAGCAGAAATAAGTCAGGTTGCAAATAATATGAATTTTGAAGAAGTCCTTAACTGGGCTATACTCCTCCATCCACTCAGATTTACCTCCAAACTTTCTTTGATGGCCGAAGATAATGTCAGCATAAGAGCCAAAAAATTTGTCGAGGAAGTCAAAAGGGATATATTCTACATAGACCTTGTTGCGGAATATAGAGATATGAAACCTAAAGATCCAAGAGTAAATTAGATTGATGAATCAGAAAACAGCAATATGAACCACTATTTATTTATTTCTTATATTAGCTATCTAAACAAATTCATCTGTTATTCTTAATATTCTCCCCTCCATATGGATAGGTTCTATCTCAATAACTCTTTTGTTCCCAGTATCAGATACAAGTAATATTCCAGCTCCTATCCTTATTTCTTCCGGCCGACAAAGCTCCATATTTCTTAAAACAATTGTAGACATTCTATTTTCTATCATAATTCTTATAGAGTTATTCAATGTATCCGCAATGAACAGAACATCTCTAAATGTTTCAACTGATTTTGGAAAATTCATTTGAGCAATAGACAATGGTCCATCGACATAACCATCCTTAAATCCTCCAGCTAGTGTTACGATTGTGCCATCATCTTTTATCTCTCTCACAGAAGAATCTGCTGCATCTACAACAACAATCCTGCTATCATCTGTTCGTATAACTGCAGTTGGCATTCCGAATGTACAGTTTATCTCATCTACTATAACATTATCAGTGATATCGTCAAAGTAATCTATTACCTTCAATTTTTCCTCCTGAATTTTCAATCTGAATATCTTACCTGTGAGAGAAGAGACATAAAAAATTCCATCTGCTCTAGATATATGGCTTGGAAGAGGAAGACGTATAAAACCAAGTATCTTCCTCTTCAAAAGATCAGAAACCTTTATCTTGTTCGAAAAAAGATCGCCTATAAGGAGAAACCTACCACTTTCTGTAAAACAAACACAACTCGGATTAACAAAGGATGTTTTCTCAAAGTCTATTTCATACTCGCTCTCTGGTGAATCTCCTCCACCTTCTTTCCCAACTATATCAAATGGATCCCAATATCCCCCATATGAAAAAACTAGAACTTGCTTCCTCCCTCTATCTGTAATTGCAAGTAATCTCGTTTTCCTAGAATAAGCTATTTTTCCCGGGGTATCAAAATAAAACTTTGAAAAATCCGATCTTCTAGCATCAATGAACATTTCATCTTCGTCTCCATAATACCACCATCTTTTTTCTTCTCTTTCAGACTTTATTTCCTTGGGGCTGAAGGCAATCTCGCGTCTATTAAGTATTTCCGATATCCGCTTAAAACCTGTTATTCTGTTATGTATATTGCCCTGCTCATCTAAAAGAACAAGCGCAGGTAGTTCATCTATACCTAATTCATCTTTGATTTGTGCGTTTTCATCAATTATAACGGGGGAATGAGAGAATGAGCAACTTATAGTCTGCCTTATGAACTCTTCATCTTTCTCGTCATCGGAAAAAGTTATGAATACTCCTATAGGAGAAACTTCTTTACCAAAAATCTTAACAGCTAAATCCTCAGATATCTCATGTTTTTTCGAGAAGAAAACTAAAGCATATGGAGGCTTAACATTTCTTGGGTCGGCTCTATAGCAAATCTTCCCAGAAACAAGTATATTCAAATCCAATTTATCCCCCATAAATTACCAAACTAAATAATATTAATAATTTTATTTCTAGCCCTGTTATGGAGATTAAACATAATTTAGTTCTGCTGTTTGAGGATATAAAAACAAACCAAAAAGATGGAGCTTCCACACTTGCAAAAAAAACACTCCTGAAACTAAAAAGCATAATATCTGAGACAAGAGACAAAACAATTATTCCAGAAATCATAAATATAGCGAAATCTGTAAGACCATCTATGCCGATCATAAAAAACATCGTATCAAAACTTGAAGGATTGCCAAGTGAAAAAATTCAGGATCATATAGATATTCTCATAAAAAACCTTGAAGCAAAAAAGAAGAAAATCGCAGATATGGGAGAAATAATCTTGTCTCAGTTCCAGAACATAGGAGTTGTTTCCTTCTCATCCAATATAAACCATATTCTATCAAAAAAACAGAGAAAGAATCTTTTTGCATTGAGATCAGATAATTATGCAAAAATGTTCGGAGAAAATGTTAATTTCGTTGATGATTGGGAAATTGAAAACAAGGTTGAAATCGGAATAATGGGAGCAGATGCTATAGTAGTAAGCGATACAAAAACATACATAGTCAATGGATATCCATCCGAAAACTTTGTAAAATCCATAAAGAGAAAAAGTATCTTGGTATTCGCAGAGTCGGAAAAAATCGTATTACAAAACTTATACTCCATAGAGGAACAAAACCTTCAGCTATTTGAAATGAAAGAAAATATCCACCTTATAATAGTCTAAATCTTTCAACCTAATATGACAGCTAATAAGTTTTGTGGTCTTCTAATAAATTTTGTGATCCTCAATTTAACTGAACTTGTTATATTTTTACTCCGAGATAAACTATAACAGTAGAGCGAAATTCGAAAGAAAACTTTTCTGGAGAAGATAAATTACCAAACCTTAGCTATTGCCTCACCACCGATTTTCTCAGCCTTAGCTCTTGTACTACTCATTATCCCCCTTGAAGTTGAAAGGATAACTATACCTGTTCCCCCGTAAACTTGTGGTATCTGTTCAACCTTCATATATACTCTTCTACCAGGTTTAGAAAGGATCTGCAAACCTCTGATGACAGAAATCTTCTGCTTAGGTTCTGGATAAAAATACTTAAGATAAACCTTTATTTTCCCACCCTTTTGATCTGGTATTATTTCGTAATCAGATATGAAACCTTCCTCCTTAAGAACAGAAACAATTTGTATCTTCGTCCTTGAAGCTGGAACCTCTACAAAATCTTTCTTAACAGCAACCGCATTCCTTATCCTTGAAAAAAAATCCGCTATTGTACTTGTCATTCCCATAGCTTACCAAGATGCCTTCCTAACTCCCGGGATCTTACCTTCAAGTGCAAGTTCCCTAAAACACATTCTGCAAAGCTTGAAAAACCTTATAAACCCCCTTGGCCTACCACACTTATGACACCTGTTTCTATACCTAACCCTAAATTTTGGTTGCTCAAAAATCCTATTTCTATCCCGAGCAGTTGGCATAATATTTATCCATCTTTTAATCTTATAAATCCAGTTTTCACTTTTTTCAGATTATTTTAGAATATCAATCCAAAACCATAGCATTCTTCAAAGTTAGTAAGATTTACATACGAGCAAATCTAAACATATGCCCCATTCATGAAATTTAATTTTTACTTTTTTGAGAACTGAGCTTTTGGTTATCTCGCCAATGATTTACTTAATTCTATAAATGTCTGAAATCCTCCCGATTTCTTTCATAAGCTCTAATCAAAAAATTTCAAAGTTCCAATCGTCTCAAAATATTTTCAGCGAGATCCGCTTTAAGTGCATTGTAAAAAATAATGAAAAATTGTCATCACTCTGATCATATTTGAATTTATTTTGAGATGAAATTTACCGCTTTAGAGAATTGAAAATAGATACTTAAAGTAAATCCAAACTAAATATGACCACCAAAAGAATAAACTCACGGAAAAACATATTCTATTCATTCCGCTTTTTATTTCGTTAGAAAAGCCAAAAGCTCCGCAATCTGGCATATCTGATTCTCTTTTTCTGAAGGAAATTCACTACATACTTCAAGTAAATCTCCTCTCCTGATTATTACAGAACCATCAAATGTTGGATCTAGGAAGAAAATATAAGGGAATCTTGTAACAGAACCATTTTCTCTTATACCTTTGCTGTAGAATGGGTTTAGCTTCTTTTCTTTTCCATCGCTTATATATTGCGGCTCATAAAAGTGCTTTGAATCTGTGAGTATTGTATCAGTGCAAGTTATGCTCTCTGGGAACATCTGGTATGAGTAAGTAAGTCCATTACACTCCCATTCAATGATAAAGTTATCCCTGTCATAATACATCCCAGGAATCATCTGCCTTAAGTTGCCTAATATAAGTTTCCTTATATTTATCTCGAACATATCATAGAACCATTTCTCGGAGACCTTATCTAAAAGGTATATTATAACCCCAGGTTTATTTCCCGAATATCCATATATAGCTTTGAGAAAACTTGAGATTATATCAAAGTAATAACTTAATGTCTTGTGGTCAGCAAAACCATCTATCACCTCTGTTATAGCATTTGGGATCTTCGGAATACCTGGAACAAACTTGAAGAAACCGGTTCTGTCAGACACAGTTAAGCTCTTTGAAAATTCAATCATCTTAGTAAGGGATGTCCTGAATAATTGATAAGACTCCATCCGCCTATCCCCGTCTTCTGTCGTAAGAAAATCTACCGGTGAATTCTTTATGGACCTCACAAAAAATCCAACTTTATCTCTCATCTGTATCCTCTGAGATGACCTTATTGTATTGAGTATTGAGTTCCTTGTGTTCTCCTCTATAGTCAGATTTGTAGATTCAAGGTAAGTCAGGATAAATTTTATGAAGTAGATCACTGATTCAAAAAATAATTTTTCATTCTCATTAACTTGATACGAAGCAGGTAGAACAAAATCAGGCATTAAATATATCCCAAGATCTATTGGAAAAGCTACATTTATACTTCTTAATTTCTCCAGAGATTCATCTAGTTTTGAGTTCAGTTCCTTGATCCTCTCTTTGCCCTCATAGATAAGGACAAAATTCAGACTATCTACAATTTTCTTCATCTCTTCTGCAAACTCAATGATTTTTATTTCATCTTCGAATACCTTAAAATTTCCACTGATGTTTCTCATCTGGGCTAGCCAGAATTCATCCTTCTCACTCCTTTTTTGTATTTGTCTTATGAGAAAATCTATATTCGATGATTCAAATACAGAATCACATTTTTCTCCAATCTCTTCAGGTATTGTTGATCTGTTGATGTTTCCTTTGGGCTTCTGAGAACACAATGGATTACTCTCTATATCTCCAGAGAATTTCTCATATTGTCCCCCTTCCAAAACTAAGATCTCAAAACTTCTTTTTACATTATCAAGCGAAATATATGTATAGCAACCTCCGTTCTCAGAATCTATTATGAACTCTCCTATTTTTGCATCTTGGGACTGCGTCATCCTTGAGCCATAAGTTATAATTTCCACATATCCATCTTCCCACCTTATCTTTATTTCAGAAACAGATTCAGATACCTTTGTCGAGTAATAAGATTTCACCTCAATGTCAGCATACTCCGATTCAAAATTTATTTCCCTAAATATATAATCTTCTTGAATTTTCTTCTCTTGTAATTTTATACTATGTTTTATTGATTTACCATCATTTAATCTACACCCGTTTTCGTCGCATTTATAATCAAACGCATCCTTGAGTAGTAAAGAAACTATGAATGGAATCTTGAGATCCTTTGCTATGAAAAGAGAAATTGATATCTTTTGAGGTTCGGACACAGGATCAAGGAAAGAATCAAATTCTACTCCACGAGGCACAGCACACCTGCTTAAGGCTTCTCTAAATGTCAAACCAAGATTCTCATCTGCTCCATCATATTTTTGCTGAAATCTATCCTTCAATTCTTTAAACTTCTTTGCGAACTCAACTTCTTGAACTCTGCTACAGGAAAAAATTTGAAACACTGAAAATAAAATTAAAAATACCCCAAAGAACATCCAAGAAAGTATAAGCCCTTTCATTATGATTCATTCAGAAACTATAAATTTTTTCTATCATAATCCGATAAAATATTACTAAACTATACTTAATTAGCAAGGAGGTGCATCATATGGCAGAACTCGGAAATTTATTCATGCCCAATATACTTTCACCGTTTAATGTTTCAGACATAGTTGAAAATTTAGCCGAGTTCAGGAAAAAGATTTTGAGCCGGCAAGTTCAAGAAAGAAAAAGCCTTCTTGAGGAACGATCGGATGCAATCTCTAGGCTGAGAACGATGGCACTTGATTTTCTTTCTGCATCTCAGGCAATTGCAGCTAATTTATCTTACAAGGTATTTGCACCAAAGTTAACAAACATTACAGGTTCCGAAGATCCGAAAAATATACTATCTGCCTCAACAAGCTCAGAAGCGGTTCAAGGAAACTTTGATGTTCAAGTCCTTCAGATGGCAAGGAGCTGGAAAACCGGATCTTCAACATTTGCAAATGCTGATGTGACACTGGCCTCGCTCGGTGTCACCCCGGGCTCAAAAATAGTTATAAAAGGAACAGACACTTCAAATGCCAAAGTTCTTGAAGTAGATCCAAACTGGACACTAAAGCAGCTTAGAGATAAGATAAACGAACTCAATGTCGGTCTCACAGCATATCTCCAGAATGTACCCGGAGGAGTTCAGCTCGTGATTTCTTCTTCAAAGACTGGTGCAAGTAGGGAATATATGACGCTTGTTGATTCGGCTGGGAACACCTTTGCTGCTCTTGGATTCTTTACCGGTGGACCTGATATCATAAAAAATCAATCGGGGAGTTCTGCACTTTCTGATGCTTTCACTAAGAAGGATCAAAAAGTTGGCGAACTCCTGGGTTTCGCTCCTGGGACTGCTCCATCTGGAAATGTCTTGATAAATGGTAATTCAGTTTCTATAGATCTTAACACGATGACATTGGAGGATATAAAGAATTCTATTGATTCTGCTATCGGTCCCGGAACAGCTGAGATTATTCAAGAAGGCAATGTTTTCAGACTCAAGATAAACTCTATAAATCTGGATGATAATGGAACAACTGTTCTGAAAGCTCTCGGATTACTTTCCAGAGACTTTCAAAATGTTATAGCTTCTGGTCAGAATGCTCAGATATCTGTTGACGGTAATATCTTCTCTTCACCAGATAATACTTTCGCCCCAGAGGAAACTGGTATATCTGGGATAACATTTACCGCATTACGTGCTTCCACTGACATAATACGAGTCTCTATTTCAAGAGATATAGATAGGATTATGAAATACTTCAATGACTTCGTTGAGGGATGGAATAAGATTATTGATTTTATAAACGAACAAGTTAAATTTAATGAAAAGACAGGAAAAGCTGGACCTCTTTCAGGAGATTTTTCTATATCTGCAACCAGGTCTGCTATGAGAAGAGCATTTTCTGGTCTCGTAGAAGTTGGACAACCAGATGGTTCAGTTAAGCTTGTTTCAATTCAAGATCTTGGTTTTTCCATAGATAGAGATGGGAAATTAAGCTTGAATTCTTTAAAACTATCCCAAGCTCTTCAAACTGATTTTGAAACTACGGTGAGAGCACTTACCTCAGCTGTATCGGAAAAAGTTATAAGTAATTCTTTTAGTTCAGATACAACTTCTCTTGGTTTTAGTGGAGAGATACTTGTAGAGGGGAAGAGTGTAGTTGTGAATCCATCAGACACATTAAGGGATATAGCACTTAAGATAAATTCTGCCTCAGATTCTGTAAGAGCTTATGTGAAGACGGTAAGCGGGAACAAGAAACTGGTTGTTGAAAAGCTCTCTGGAGGTCTTCCATCAATCGCCGAAGTAAGTGGTAATCTGCTTGTTGCTCTTGGACTTGGTAACAGCACACAATTCAATATAAAGAACATAGTAAATACGAATACAGTTAGAACTGGTATGTTTTACTCTGATACAGCACCTGTTAGGAATGCTATAGATAGTGATACCTCTACACCAGATACATCAAACAATCTTTCTGGAATTTTGCAAATTCCTCTTGCAAATGGTTCAACAATCAATGTGTCAGTAGATATATCAACTGATTCACTTAGCGATATAGCAAACAATATAAATACTGCAGCAGGTTCAAATATAGCATCTGTTAAGCAGGAGGGAAACAGATATTATATTGAGATATCGGGAGTTAAAACTGACCCAGCAGACTGGGGATCTGATCCGAATCTTCTTGAGCAGTTTTTAGGTATATTAAAGAGGCAAGAGAATAAGGAGTCTGCAAAACTGGGTTTTGGGGAGCATATGAGAAGAGAAATAGGAGATATACTTTCTTCAAAAGGCGCTATTGGAGCATCAAAGGAAAGAATAGAAACAGAACTTACAGGTATAGACCAGAAGCTTGCGAAGATAGAAGAAGAGGTAGAATCATATAGAGCCCTATTATATGCAAGATGGGCTCGGGCAAACCAAATTATGAGCTATACGAGAAGCATCATGGCATTTTTCCAAGCTATCTCACAACAGCTTGTCCAAGGAGTTCAAAACCCATTTTTGTCAGGTAAAAAATAGTCCCTTTAATATATTCTCCCAAGACTTTTCATCAACTCATTGAAGAAAACCTCTTTGTTGAAATCATATACAACATGAAGAAACTGGTCCGGACTTATTATGGATCTTATTCTTCCTCTAAAACATACTTTATCAACCTCCGCATATGCAGTAAATGTTCTAACATGTTCAGGGAAGAAGTATGCAAAAATAGCGAGTGGATCGTGAAGTATGAGAACATTAGCTCTTTCAGTTATATCCGATAGAAATTCTTTGACAGTTTCTGATCGGATTGAATTCAACATTTTCAGGAAATTGTCTCTTCTTATTTGCGTTTTTTTTGTTGAATCAAGTGGAACCACATAAACACTTCTTTTCTCTTTTGCAAACTCAAAGAGAGAATCAACAGCATCTGGGTCGCAATATGAATTAAATTCCGCATACGGAGTGATATTACCATCCTCAAAAAAAGCTCCGCCCATCCATACGAATTTCTGTATTCTTTCTCTTATGTTCTTGTTTTTTAGAAGCTCATAAGAAGATGAAAGCGGACCGGTTGATATTATATCTATTTTGCTTTGATCATCCCTTTCTATTCGCCTGATAAACTCATCCAATTCATAGAAATTATCAAAACCCTTAAAATACTTATCAGAATATCCTCCAAGCCCATCCTTTCCATGAACTTTCTCCGCGTGCATTACATCTCCCCTTACCGATCTATCTCTCCCCTTTACTATTTCTGCAGGTATCTTAAATATACTCTTACAGATCATTGAATTTCTGAAAGTATATTCAAGAGAAACATTTCCCCATGTAGATAAGATAAAGACCTTTATGTTCTTTCTGCCTTCGTTCCTTATAATACCCGACAGAAAGCCCAAAGCTATTGCATCATCAATTCCCGGATCGCAATCAAAAATCAATATTTCCTCACCCATATAGTTAAATTTGATTTGCAAACCATATTTTATCCATCTCTTTAATGGAACCAGCCATATAGAGTTTTAAATTTACAAGACACTTTATTTTGTATGATAAATTAAAAAGTTTTGCTTTTCTACAAATTCTCGGCTACTGAAGTTTTCTCTATATCTAGTATCACCATTTGTTAGATTTCTTCTTGATAGATATAGAAAATTATCTCCATTTTACTTACAACGGATAATTCTCCAATCATAATGCTAACTGGAGCTCACAAGAAATCTTTGATTTTAAAATATAGGTAGGAAAAAAGAATGAAAAAAATCTAACACTGAAGAATCTCTCAAGCTTCAATTAATCAAGAGCCACACAAAAAGATATACTCTTAACTGCTTTGTCAAATAAATATGTAGCAAAAATTGTCAATTTCCTCTTGCATTGTAAGTGGAGGATAAAAATCTTTTGACACAGCACTTAACTAAAAAATTTACTAAAAAATCTATAAAATAGATTATTTGAGTGCATCAGAGATATAATTAAACCGTTGGAGGTAAGAATATGCACTTTGAGCTTCCAGATCACCACAAGCAAATAATAGAGCTGATAAAGTGGCTTGCAAAGGAAAAATTAAGACCTCTTGGACTTGAATACGATAAGAAAGAAGAACCGATTCCCCCCGATCATCCTTTCTTCTACGAGATCAAGGCGATGGGAATAGAGATGGGGATGTTTTCAGGTGGCAAAGAAGATAAGGACGATAATCTGCAAGAAAGGATGAAGAGATTTGGTATAAGCGGAGATATAAAAAATCCAATGCTTGCAACTTTGGCTATAATTGGTGCAGAGATTCTCGCATGGGGAGATCAAGGGGTTGCTATGTCCTTTCCAGGTCCTGGCCTTGCATCACCTCCCATAAGAATAATGGCAAACGACTATCAGAGAAAGGTTTTTTACGATGTTTTCAAAAATTCTGAGAAGCCCGTTTGGGGAGCTTTTGGATTAACTGAACCTGGAGCAGGCTCTGATGTAGCTCGTATAAGAACAAGCGCAAGGAAAGAAGGAAATTACTACATTTTGAATGGAGAGAAGATGTATATCACCAATGGAGCAAGGTCAGAATGGGTTGTTGTTTTTGCGACAGTAGATCCAAAATTAGGAAGAGCGGGTCATAGAGCTTTTCTGGTTAGAAAGGGTACTCCGGGCTTCAGAGTATCTCGTATAGAAAAAAAGATGGGCTTACACGCTTCTGAGACTGCTGGTCTTGTCTTTGAAGACTGTAAGGTTCCAGCTGAACTTCTTCTTGGTGGAGAGGAGTATTATAAATCTAAAGAGGGTTTCAAAGGTGCAATGGAAACCTTTAACATGACACGTCCTGCTGTTGCTGCTATGGCAATAGGGATAGCTCGCTCCGCCTATGAATATACAAGAGATTACTTTTCAGAAAACTACATGCTTTCAGCTATATCTCCCCTTGCCTCAAAGATAAAAAGCGAACTTGAACTAATGAAAAGGAAGCTAAATCTTGCAAGATTGATGTGCCTTAAAGCAGCTTATCTTATGGATATGAAGAAGAATAACGCAAAAGAAGCCTCCGAGGCAAAGGCTTACGCCCCGCCGATTGCTCTTGATGTTATATCAAGATGTATAGAACTTCTTGGCGAAGAGGGAACACTGGAGTATCACCACATAGTCCATAAAGCTTTCAGAGATATAAAAGTGTTTGATATATTCGAGGGAACAGGTCAAGCTCAAAGAATAGTTATATCAAAAAGATTATTCACTTCAAAAGGTAAAGCTGCAGAGTGGGTTGAGCAGACTAATTAAAATTTTTCTGACTTTTTCTAAAAGTATGTTCAAAAGAATAGTCTATCTTCCTATCATTTTCTTTATTATGCAAGGTATATGTCATGCTTACTCTGATGGGGTAATCGCTGTTGTTGGTAATCGCCCAATCACAAAGAGTCTTGTCGAAGCTGTTATGAAGGTCTTTGGAGAACAGGATTTCCAGAATGCCCTTTCTTTCGTCATAGATTCGTATATAATACTCAATTATATGGATTCATCAAACATACAAATCCCGGACAGGGAGGTGGAGGAGATTATATCTAGGATTAAAGTAGAAGATATAAAAGAAGAATTAACTAAACTTGGAATGAATTACGACGAATATAAAAACTTTATAAAAGCAAAAAAGATTGCGGACCAAATTTTTTCTGAACTTGTTGGAGGAGCATTCATAACAGAACAAGATATGAAAAAATTTTATGACCAGAATGAGCAAGACATAACAAGAGCTTTTGAAAGACGATTCGTGTATTACATCGAGACAGATGAGAAAGAAATTTCAAATATTCCCGTTAATGATATGAAGCAAATCGGGTGGGTAAGACGCGGAGAGCTTATGAAACAATTTGATGATGCTATATTTTCTCTCCCAAACACAGGTTTAATAAATATAAGTTCTGAAAACGGCAATTTTGTGTTTTTCATATCAAAGATCTACAAGCCAAGTTTCTCTGAACTTAAAGATGATTTGAATTTCAGAGAATTTTATATAAAAAGCAAATACAAGGAGGTTTTTGATTTATGGCTAGAAAGTCAGAAAAAAAAGCAGAAGATAAAAAGAAAGGAAAATTAGAGCATACATCCTGGGAAGAAATGAAAAAGAGGGGAAGATTACCTAAGCTTAAAACCAGAGAAGCTGACGACAAAAGAATAGTGATAGGTATCACTATGGGAGATCCTACAGGAATCGGTCCGGAGGTTATAATAAAGTCGCTCATCGATAAATCAATAAGAAACCGAGTTATTCCTATTGTCTTTGGGGATAAGGGTGTTTTAAGCAAGGTTGCAGAGGATCTTGGAATTAGAGTAAGAATAAGAGAGTTAGCCTCTGTAGAAAACATAAGGCAGATAGAAGTTGATGACAAAGAAATATATGTCAAAAGTATATCAAATCTTAAGATGACCAGATTAAGATATGGAAGACCAGATAGAAACTGCGGTAGAGCTATGGTCAATTATGTGAAGGAAGCTGTTGATGCCTGGAAGCAGGGCATAGTAGAAGGTATAGTCACAGCTCCGATAAATAAGGAAATAATAAACGAGGCTGGATACAGATATGGTGGTCACACTGAAATGCTTGCAGAACTCACTGGAGCAAAGGAATTCACGATGATGTTTGTTTCAAAGCATTTTAAGGTCTCTTTGGTAACCATCCATCTACCTTTGAAAGATGTTTCTATGAGGATAACACCACAGCGAATATACAAGGTCGGACTTCTATCATGGAAAACCCTGAGAGAGTTCTTCGGGATAAAAAATCCAAGAATCGGTGTCTGTGGAATCAATCCACATGCTGGCGAAGGAGGTATGTTCGGTGATGAAGAGAAAGATATGATATATCCAGCTATAGTTTCAATGAGGGCAATTGGTATAGATGCAGAAGGACCTCTTTCTCCCGATACTGCCTTCTGGCGCGCTTATAACAAAGAGTTTGATGTCATAGTAGCTATGTATCATGATCAGGGATTAATCCCTGTCAAGCTTCTTGACTTTGATAACGCTGTAAATATAACCGTTGGTGTCCCCATAGTAAGAACATCACCAGCCCACGGAACAGCATATAATATCGTTGGTAAAGGTATTGCAGATCCCTCCTCCATGAAGTCAGCCATAAATCTTGCTGTTGATATGATTCTCGTGAAGAAGCAAATAGATTCAGAAAGGCAAAAAGAACAAGATAGAGATATGAAGAAAGTTGAAGACGAGATAAAAAGATACAGAATATCAGAAGAAGAGGTGAGAGAGTTCATATATACCTAAGTTTTTGTATTATTTCCACAACAATGAATAATAACGAAGATCTGGAAGTCATAAAGTCCTTATCATCTAACGGGAAAGTTTTAGAGATAAAAGATGAATATAAAGGATACAATATTTTTGTTGCTGAAATTCCTGTCCATAGACTCGAGGTAGTAGTATATCAGAGGAAACCTTCAAAAGCACACGTGAAAAACCTTGTGAAGTCCATATCAAGCATCGGCTTTGTTGTTCCTCTGGTAGTTGCCAAAAAACCAAATGAGGATAAATTCATAATACTTGATGGACAACACAGATACCTTGCTTGTCTCGATCTTGGAATAAAAGCTATTCCGTGTTTCATAATTCCCTGGGATTACGCAACGCTTATGATAAACCTCAATATAGAAAAGCAGCCTAACATAAAAGAGAAATCTTATGTCGCCTTACGGATATATAATGAACTTGTAGATATGTTCCCAGAGAAAAGAGAAACCGAAGAAGAAATAATACAATCTGTAGAAGAGATATACTTTGTAACTGTTGGGATGGTATATGATATAGAGGATAAATTCTCTGGATCTTCATGGGAACCGATTTTGAAAAAGGCAGATTGGCCGTTAGATCTCCCACTTAAAGAAGCAAAAATCCAGAGAAATAAAAGAGCTGAAATAATACACGAACTTCATCAGATAGTTAAAGACATAGTTTCCAGACTAAAAGAAATAGGGATATCCCATCCGTTTGTTTACAAAGAAGTTGTATCTTACGCAAATCCCATAAAACGTCAGAGAGCGATTGTTGAATTTGATGAGATATTTTCGCAGATAAAAGAAAAGTTGCTTGAGATAAGAGAAAACCCGCAAGACTTTAAATCTTTTGTAGGACAGCAGGAAGAGGTCCTTGAATAATAGCTGATTTTATCTTCTCTTCAAGAGCTTTAAATTCCTCATAAGAAAGCTTTCCATTTAGCTTTGCCTTATTTCTTATGTAGAAAACATCTGCCACCTTGTTCTCACGCGTTGATATCTTCGCAACAGATATATCATATCCTGAAAATGTTATCGCATATGTTATATCAAAAAGTAGTGCAGGTCTATCAAAACAATATACCTCAATTATGGTATAATCCTCCGAAGAATCATTGTCTAGAACAACCTTTATAGTTTTTTCTGTATTTTGGTTAGCAAACGGATTTGTTTCCATATAGTATGGAATCAGCTTTCTCTTTTTTTCTTGTATTTCCCCAAGTATATCTTGGATTCTCTTTGAATAGAAGATTTTTTCGAACCTTCTGAATCTTCCCATGTCTTGTGGTTCGGCCCAAAATATGTTTATTGCTTTCCCCAATACAGCTCCCTCCGCATAAAGCGAAAGTATGTTGAATCCAGAGATAAAAAGCATTCCAGCACACTCACACAAAAATCCCTCCACATCATCCCCTATCGTGATTATCTCTATCACACCTTCATCCCTTTTTGTAAATGCAACATATCTTGATTGTGAAAGGTGAGCTTTTAGAAGAAATAGCATATATCTGAAAAGCCTGTCGTAATTGAAGAATGAGAGAAATTTTCGAGAGAGAGAAGAAACTGCCTGAACTACTATATCAGAGGGAAAGAATTTCTTCAGATCCTCCACAAGAATAGAAACATCAATATGCTCCTCTTCCGCATATTCAAGACCTTTTCTTATTCTCTCTGAGAGTTTCACATATATCTCTGTAATAAGATGAGCTTTCCAGCTGTTCCAGTTATTCGGATTTGTAGCCAAAGCATCTGCTATCGAGAGGATATAAAGTATATCAAGAGATACAGTATCTGAGAATAACTCTGCAATCTTTTTGATATAAGTGTCCTCGTGTATATCTCTGCGCTGTGCGTAGTGCGATAAAGCAAGATGATTTTTAACAAGAAACTTCAAAAGATCTAAATTCTCCCCAGCCAAACCAATTCTCTTACCAATCTTCTCAGCAATCTTCTCACCTAAAGCAGAATGATCATTCTTTCTCCCTTTCCCTATATCATGCAGTAAAGCAGACAATATCGCAATCTTCTTTTTCTCCGAACTAATTTCAGGTAGAAAATTTATATGTGGAGGCTTTATGCCAAGTAGAATTTTCTCTAACTCCTCTAAACACTTTACAAGATGCAGATCCACTGGATAAATGTGTGGAGGATGAATTTGATAAAGGTTTTTCACAAAAGAAAACTCCGGAATAATATTTTGAAGGACCCCAAAATTCCTCATATACAAAAGTGTTCTGGCTACCCCCCCAAGATCAAAAATAATGTCGCAGAACATATTAATACAATCCTTGTCTTTCCACATACCCTTCATAATGCTTTGATTCTTAAATATGGCATACAGAAATTCTGGCGAGATCTTTAGGTTATTATCTTTTGATATCTTGAAAGCTTCAACTATGATCTTAGGCGTTATACTATCCTCTGACGAATAATATAGAAAAACGGAGTCTGTTTCAAATATTCCCAGCTTCGTAATTTGCTGCTTATGCTTTTTTAGTTCTTTTTGAATATAATCTTCAGCTATCTGAACCGCTACAGCTATCTTATGCTGACTTTCAAGAAAGGATGTCATGAATTTCCTTAAATCCTGCTTTTTTCCATTCTTCTTCTTGGCGATGAATTCTAATATCTCCTCAACATAAGCTGCATTCAGTTTATCCTCATTCTTTTTCAGGACGCAGTGCAATATACTCCTTGTTTCAAGAAGCCTCTCATATGAACTTTTGATGTCCTGGCTTTGTATAAGTATATCCTTCTGAACAAGATGTTTCAAATATTTTTGATATAAAAAATCACCTATTCCGCCGGGAGAGCTTTTGATATCCGGCTCAAGCAGATTAAAGAACTTAGAGATCCTCGTGTTCCTATCTTGGTAAAGATTCTCAAATATCGTTTCCTTGTGCTCAGAACAAAATTTCTTCCTATATCTTTTTAGTCTTTCAAATATTTTGTAATCTCCAGCAATAAATCTCAAATCACTAAGATACGACAGAACTTTCACATCATCTAATGCCATTTTCAGAGTCTCTTCTATTGTTCTGACAGAATGCTCAATCTTGCTAAAACCTATATTCCATAGTTCGGTAATAAAGTTTGAAATCCTCTCATTTTGTTCAAACCTTCTTGAATTTACAATGATCAATATATCTATATCTGAAAACGGTGTCATTGTTTTTCTTCCAAAGCTACCAAATCCGAGAAGGACAACACCATCTACACCCTGAAGAATTTTTTCCCATACATTTTTAACTTCCTCTTCAAATATACCTGTTATCTCCTCTAAAATGATATTTATATTTTTTTTAAATATGTTATCCTCAAGGATAGATATCGCTTTTTCTCTTGCCTCCATCCTGTTATAAATAGTACTGCGGAAGAACTCTGAGATATTTATTAGAATTTACCCTTTGCCAAATCATATAATTGTATCTTTCTTAAAGTCTATGTCATTTTTGAATGGATAGTCAATATTATAGTGTGTTCCTCTTGATTCTTTTCTTGCCATTGCAGATCTTATTATAAGTTCTGCTACTATAACTATATTTCTTAATTCTATCAGATCAGCAGAGACATAATACTTCCAGTAGTCTTCCATGACATCTTTTTTTATTATTGAGATTCTTTCAAGTGCTCTTTGTAGCCTTTTGTTAGATCTTACCACACCAGCGTAGTTCCACATAAGTCTTCTCACTTCATCCCAAGCGTGCGAAATCAGAATTTTTTCATCCTGAGCAATGGTTTTCTCTGATTTCCAGGGTGGAATATCCTCTTTCGGGATATGTATTTTCTTTGGGTATTCAAGACATTTAAGCAAAGCCCTTTTTGACATCACTAAACACTCCAAAAGTGAATTTGATGCGAGTCTATTAGCTCCGTGAAATCCTGTGCAGGCAGACTCTCCTATTACAAAAAGGCGAGAAATTGAAGTTTCTCCGTATGAATCAGTCAAAACTCCTCCGCATATAAAATGAGCCCCAGGAGCAACAGGAATAGGAGACTTTGTTATGTCTATACCAAGCTCAAGACATCTTTGATATATTTTGGGAAATCTTTTTTTTATAAAGTCGCTTCCAAGATGAGTTATATCCAGATAAACATGATCATCTCCGGATTTTTTAAGTTCTGAATCTATCGCCCTGGTGACTATATCTCTTGGTGCAAGTTCGCCAAGCTCGTGATATTTCTTCATAAATGGCTTCCCGTCTTTCGTGAGAAGTATTCCTCCTTCTCCCCTAAGTGCTTCAGAAATTAGGAAATTTTTTTCCTTATGATGATATAGCACAGTTGGATGGAACTGAAAAAATTCCATATTTGCTATTTTTGAACCCGCTCTATAACACATTGCTATACCATCACCCGTAGCAACATCTGGATTTGATGTTATCAAGTAAACTTTTCCTGCTCCACCGGTTGCAAGTATCACAAAATTCCCAAAAATCATATCTATATTTGATGTGCTCTTGTCAAAAACATATACCCCGTAGCATTCATCTTCTATTCTGTTGTTTGTTCTTCCTATGAACCTGAATTTTGTTATCAGATCAATGGCTACACAGTTCTCAAATATACTGATGTTTTTCTTTTCTCTTACTCTATCAATAAGTTTCCTTTGTATTTCTGCTCCTGTTCCATCTCCCTTATGTAATATTCGTCTTTCAGAGTGCCCCCCTTCCCTAGTTAGGTGAAACAATCCGTCATCTTTATCAAATTCAACCCCCCATTCTATAAGTTCCTTTATACATGCTTTTGATTCTGATATAATAGTTCTGACCATTTCCACGTTGCAGAGTCCATCTCCAGCTTTTATGGTATCTTGTATATGCTTTTCAATGGAATCGCTTTCAGAGAGGGGAGAAGCTGCTATACCTCCTTGCGCGTAATATGAGTTTGCGTCCTCCATTTTCCCCTTTGTGATTATCGCGACAGACATTTTTTCAGGAACACGTAGAGCAAATGAGAGCCCTGCAAGACCAGAACCAACAACAACAAAATCAAAATTTGTCATGAAGGATTGACTTCCCAACTGCCAGACTCTATGAGCCTCTTAACACTACCTTCTCCCTTTTTCTTCTTAGCCATTTCTATCTGGTTATAAAGCAGTTCATCATATGTAGGCTCCCTTACATTCCTTATGATCCCTATTGGTTCCGGGAAATCTGGATAATGCATAGTTGCAACTGCAAGATTTAGCATATAGTCCGTAGCATCATAAATTGTTATATCTTCTTTTCTTATACCGTCCTCTCCCACTTTTACAACCTTCGGTCTGAGCTTATCAATTATTATTCCTTTATCCAAGTTTTTGCCAAAAATCATTGGCTGTCCGTGTCTCAGTTCTATTAATCTCTCACTTCTGACTTCTCTTCCTGCAAAATCTTCAAATGCACCATCATTGAAAACAACACAGTTTTGGTATATGTGTATAAAAGCTGTACCCTTGTGATTAGCTGCTTCCTTCAAAATTTCCACTAATCTTTTTATGTCTGTGTCTATCGCTCTTGCTACAAATGTCGCTTTCTGCGAAAGGGCAAGAAGTACCGGATCTACAGGTCTTTCTATAACTCCAAACGGAGAACTTTTTGTTTCCTGTCCCAAAAGACTTGTTGGTGAATACTGACCTTTTGTCAGACCATATATTCTATTATCAAAAAGAAGGATTTTTATATCTACATTTCTTCTAATAGCGTGCATAATGTGATTTCCACCAATTGCGAGCCCATCGCCATCTCCTGTTACTACCCATACAGAAAGATCTGGATTTGCTACTTTCACACCGGTCGCTATTGCCGGCGCTCTTCCATGAATACCATGAAAACCATAAGTGTTCATGTAATATGGAAAACGAGAAGAGCAACCAATACCAGAAACTATAACAAATTTCTCTCTTGGGATCCCCATTTGAGAAAAGGCTTGCCTGACAGCATTTAATATGGCATAATCTCCACACCCAGGACACCACCTTGGTTCTTCACCCGAGTCAAAGTCTTTTGGTGTATATTTTTCAGGAGACTGCATACGATTTTGTTCCTCCTTCTACTTTTATCTTTTTGGAAATTTTGCCTTCTCTTTCAAGGTTTATAAGCTCTTTTTCTATCGCCTGTCTGATATCAGATTCCCTCAAAGGAGTTCCCGTAACCCTGTTAAATCCGACAGCATCAACTCCAAATTTTCCTTTTATGAGCAAAAGAAGTTGTCCGAGGTTTAGTTCTGGTATAAGTACCCGTTTGAACTTTGAAAGAACATCTGACAGGTTTTTAGGGAACGGATTTATGTTTCGCAGCTGAACATGAGCAACAGGCCAGCCTTTTGAGATAGCATAATCAACTGCTGCTCTTATGCTACCAAATGTACTCCCCCAGCCAAGCACAAGAAGTTCGGCATCTGCTGGTCCATATATACTTACATCCCCTATATCTCTTTGAGCCCTCCTTATCTTTTCCGCTCTTATTTTTACCATATAGTCATGATTTTGTGGGTCATAAGATACCTTACCAGAGATGTTGGATTTTTCAAGACCACCTATGCGATGTTCAAGTCCCTTCGTTCCAGGTTTAGCCCAGGGTCTTGCAAGTGTTTCTTCATCTCTTGAATAAGGAGCAAAGTTTTTCGGATCACCATGATAGAATTCAACCTGAATTTTTTCTATGCTTTTTTCTATGTCAGGTATTCTCCAGGGTTCTGATCCCATTGCAAGATACCCATCTGAAAGTATTATAACTGGAGTCATATACTTTATTGCAAGCCTTGCTGCCTCAAGAAATACCTCAAAGCAATCTCCAGGACTCGTTGGAGCCAAAACTATTACAGGAGATTCCCCATGCCTTCCATACATTGCAAAAAGGAGATCTGTTTGTTCGGTTTTTGTAGGCATACCAGTTGATGGTCCAGATCTTTGATTATCTATGATTATCAGTGGGAGTTCGGTCATAACAGCTAGATTTATTCCTTCAGATTTCAAAGAGAGTCCTGGGCCAGATGTAGTTGTTATCCCAAGGGCCCCTGCAAAACTTGCGCCTATTGCTGTATTTACTGCAGCAATCTCATCCTCCATCTGAATAGCCACAACTCCAAAATTTCTCCAAGCAGAAAGGTAATGCAATATATCACTTGCTGGTGTTATAGGATAAGAAGCAAAAACAATAGGTATGTTTAACTTTTCTTTCAATGTTGCTATCGCAAGTGCAAAAGCCTCATTTCCAGATATATATCTGTATTTCCCCGGTTCAAAATGGTATTTTGGGACATGGATATGTGCAAACTTATGCTGGACTTCAAGAGTTTCTCCATAATTGTATCCAGCTTTTAGAGCAAGCTCATTAGCTTTTTTGATATCTGGATTTTTGGAAAACTTCTCTTGTATGAAAGAAAGAATTGGTTCAAGAGGTCTTTCAAATATCCAGCATACAAGCCCAAGGGCGAAAAAGTTCCTTGTCCTTATCTTTTCTTTGTGCGAGATATTTACATCTTTGAGTGCCTCAACAACAAGCTGATTCATCTTTACCTTTATGACATTGTATTTGGAGAGTATATCATCTAATTTTTCCTCACCAGATATTATACTTTGCCACCCGGCCTTTTTGAAATTTATCTCATCAAATTCATCTTCGTTCAGTATCACTGTAGCACCAGGTTTTATCAGAGAAAGATTAACCTTTAGGGCTGCAGGATTCATAGCAACGAGCACATCGGGAGCATCTCCAGGTGTGAGTATATCGAGGCCTCCAAACTGTATCTGGAAAGATGAGACCCCATATGTTGTTCCAGCTGGAGCCCTTATCTCGGCTGGAAACTCAGGAAGAACAGCAAAATCATTCCCATATATAGCTGTCGCTACGGTAAATTGTGAACCTATAAGCTGAATCCCATCTCCGGAATCGCCTGCGAACTTGGCCACTACCCTGATTCTTTCAGCTTCAGGTGGTTTTTCCATATCTGTTCTTACTTATTTAGCTATGAGTCTTGAGAATTATGCAAAAAACAGGAGTTTTTATTTAATTGAGGACGCAAGAAGATTTAAAAAACGAAACTCGCGAATGCGATCAGATTTTTCCCTGGAGGAAGAAAGCCACAACAAGCATGTATATGACAAGCGATTCCATAAAGACAAGCCCGAGTATAAGAGGCAGGAACATTTTATCTGATGCTCCGGGATTTCTGGATATTCCCTCCATAGCTGCTGCAACGGCTCTCCCTTGCCCAAGCGCTCCAATAGCTGCAGCTATACCTAACCCAAGTCCAGCTCCCAAAGCCAGACCAAATTTTGAAAGCTCCGCAGAAGCAGAAGCAACTCCTTCATCCGCAGCAAAAACAGAGAATGCCGAAAAAAATGCGAAAACAAAAAAAGAAAGTACCCTTCTCATCATTGATTTTTTCCTCCTTTGTAAAATTGTCAGTGATTTTAAAAAGGCAGATTATAAGTTGTGAAAAAACAAAAAGTTTGAGCAAAATCTCTTATCCTTTGCTAACATAAATCTCAAGATCAGATCCTTTCTCTTTCATCTCCAAAATTTTATATCCTTCATCTCTTATTGCTTTTGGTACATCTTCCTTCGCAGCTGGAAAATCAACTATAATTTGGTATATGTCTCTCTCACTCCCTTTCCTCAGCTCCCTTTTGATTATTATAACGTTCATTGGGCAAACAACACCTCGAAGATCTAAAACCTTGGTAGGCTTCAGCATCTATTAAATATTAGCAACACTTACACTATTTATCTGTTTTATTTATCTTTTCAAGAAATATCCTCTTTATCTCCCAATCGGATTTGAATTTTCCCGAGAAAAACAGAGTCTCCATTACGACATCTTCTTTTCTAGCTCCACGCATCGCAAGACACAAATGATATGCTGAAATATACACCGCAACTCCTTCCGCCTGAACAGTCTTCTCTATAAAATTTCCTATCTCCTCAGTCAATCTTTCTTGAACCTGCAATCTACTTGCAAAAACCTTTATGATTCTGGGTATCTTTGAAAGACCTATTATCTTATTCTTCGGGAGATAAGCTATTGAAGCCGTCCCAAAAAACGGAAGCATATGATGCTCACATAGACTAAAAAACTTTATGTTCCCCACAAAAACTAACCCCTTATAGTCAGAACTAAAAATAGCTCCATTGACCTCCCCATCTGGATTAGAAAAATAACCCGAGAGTATCTCTATCAGTGCTTTTGAATATCTCTCAGGAGTCTTCTTTAACCCCTCCCTTTCCGGATCATCACCTATTACCTTTATTATCTCCCTTATGTGATAAGCAAGTTTTTTTATCTTTTGCTCTAATTCGATTTCTTTTTTTTCCCCATGTCCTTGTAATACTTCCTGGTCAAGTTCATCAGACAGTTCGCTCTCCGTGATCTTGAACATCTCAAAAGAACCCGTGCTAGAACTACTTCTCTCATTTTTCCCCTTTCTCATCTCTGAATAAAATCTCTTCATTTTACTCATATTATTACACTTATTGATAAAAACAAGAAAAATTCCATCCCATTAGAATGTGATTCCTCAAATCTGATTACAAAAGCTACGATAGTTTTCTAAGAAAATCTTCTACATCTTCTACTATCTTGGTTTTTGCAAGCTTCCCTTCTATCAAATCCAGATGACCAGCTTCATACTCTCTATAAAGCTTTACTGAAGAGGAAACAATGTCAACTATTGGCTTTACAGATATCGGGGGTGCAACCTTATCAAGCGTTCCAGCTAAAGCAAACAATGGTAAAGATATGTCCTTAAATCTCTTACTATAATCAATCTTACCATCAAACGAAGTTATCCTTTTGTCTGAAGCCCAAATGAGAAGTTGGACAAGCAATCTAGGAGAGGTAAACTCAAATCCTTTAACAAGTTTTTCCCAAAAATCCCATGCACTTTCAAAATTCTTCGTGTATGAAGGATATAGGGGGGAAATTTTCAATACCTTCTTATTCATCATCAAAGGAATTCCAGCGAGTCCAAACATCCCCATAAGCTTCATCCCGAATTCTCTTGGCCAAAAATAATATATAACTGATGAAAAAGGAACTTTGCGCAAAATCTTTGCAATTCCGCCGAAAAACTGAATTACTCCAACTCCCCTACCAAAATGAACTGGACTCCCAAAAGTCAATATCGCATGAACTCTATCGGGGAAGAAAGAAGAAAAAACATAAGAACATATCCCACCAAGTGAGTGTCCAGCAAGAACTACCTTATCTATACCAACCCTTGACCTTATGAAAGCAACAGCAGAATCTATATCTTTAAAGACAAAATCCTCAAATGTGTAGTTATAGTATAGATTACGAATCCTTGAATATCCAGAACCTCTCAGATCTATGGAGAAAACATGAAAGCCCTTGTCTCTCAGAATTGGAGCAACCCCCCCACTTCTTCCATGCCAACTCAAATTATTCTGTGCGAAACCATGTATCAAAAGAATAGGGAATTTATAACTTAAATTATTCGGCTCCCACTCAATCACGCCCACTTTGAAACCATCGTAAGTTCTTACATAATGAACTTTCATAAATCCAAAATGTAAAACATAAATTAAAAAATTTCTCAAATCGGAAAATATCTAAATAATAACGAATTAACTGCTGTGTCAAAAAATTTTTATCCTCTAATTACAATGCTAGAGGAAATTGACAATTTTTGGTACATTTGACAAGTAATTAACTAAACAAAGTAATTCAAAATACAAGTGAAAATCCGTGAAAGCAAAATCCACAGATCAAGTATAAATAAACTAGAGAAAATGGATCAGATGAAATATGCTAATGAATTTATTCTTTCAGCTCAACAGTGTAATCCTCTACTACAGGATTCACAAAGAAGTCAAATAGCTCTCCGTTGATCTGACCACCAGGCTTTACTATATATGATTTTGCAACCCTGACATCCTTTACAGCCACACCTATCTTTCTCAATTTTTCAGCTATAGTTTTACCCTCCGGGTCAAAAACATCTTCTTTCTTTCTAACCTGGATCTCAATAGGAAGAGAAAGAGCTTTATCAAATATGAAGTCCACGTACTGAAGCTTTACAGATTCGAGTCGTTCAGAGATAATCTGAGCTGTCTTCTTGTCTTCCTTCTCAAGCATAGAAATAAGCGCCGATTTAAAATCCGGGAATTTACCTTCAACAACAGAAAATGATGCCCTCTGAATAATCTTATAGGCTTTTTCTCTATCATAACCAGAAAGAACCATCTCAAAAAGAGCACGGGAAGAAAGGATCATATCTTTTGAAATCTCAAGGTTCTCCCTTACCTTATTTTCATCTATCTTTAAACCCTCAAGAAGTAATTTCAACCTCATAAGAGCAAAATCTGAAAGAACACACATCTGTGGGAACAAAACCCTTTCAGCAGATGAATGAGAAATATCCCTTTCCATAAGGAGAGGAATATTTTCAAGGACAGGTATGCATGTGCTCCTTATAACGCGAGATATTCCGGTTAAATTCTCGGAGAGGACTGGATTCCTTTTGTGAGGCATCACAGAAGATCCCATTTGTTCTTCCTGGAATGGTTCCATCATCTCGCTGATTTCAGTCATCTGCGAAATTCTTATGTTCAAAGCCAACCTTTCTATAGCGGACGCCAGCAAAGAACATCCGAGAACAAACAGAGCATACCTATCTCTTGGAACGACTTGAGTTGGGACAGGTTCTGGCTTGAGACCAAATTTTGCCAAAGCATACTCCTCAACCTCAGGTGGAACAGTACTATATATACCAACTGCCCCAGAAATCTTACCAAATCGCATATTTTCCCTTGCAAATAAAAGCGTCTTCCTTACTCTACGAAACTCAGCATAATGAGATAGAAACTTCATACCTAAAGTAGTGGGTTCTGCATGCACGCCGTGGGTTCTCCCAACAGCAATAAAACTTCTGTATCTTTCACTCAAATCTTTTAACACATCTTCAACATCTTGAACCCCCTGAATAATGAAATCGCAAGACTTTAAGCATTGTATAGAGAATGCAGTATCCATTATATCAGATGATGTAACACCAAGATGGACAAAACGCCTTGCAACTTCGGAAACTTTTTTCTCAATAACTCTAACAAATGCAGTTACCTCATGCCTTGTCTTAAATTCCTCCTCCTTAACTTCCTCCGGCTTTATCTCAACTTTTTTTATCTCTTCTGGAACCTTAGGCGGAACTACTCCGAGATTTGCCCAACCCTCCAAGATTGCAGATTCTATATCTCTCCAAATCTTGTATTTTTCTTCATCCCTCCAGATCTTTAACATCCTATCACTTTTGTAGCGTGTTATCCAATCCATAAATAAAAAACTAAATCCAATAATTTCAACCTTTGAATATTCAAATTTTTCTCCAAAATAATATTCTGCTGAATGCGTATTCTTTTGCTTTTCAATCACGGAAATGTGATTGGCGGCGGGGAAATATCATTTATAAGGTATATAAATCATCTCTCTTCTACACGAAAAGATATAGATATTCGTGTTTTTGTTCCTCAGGAAGCACAAAACAGTTTAATAAAATTTCTCAAATTAGACGAAGAAAAAATAATTTCGTTCAAACTACCGTCATTTAAATCAAACCCTCGTGATATAGTATTTACTACTCTGCAAATGCACAGGATCATTAAAAATTTTAAGCCACAAATTGCACACGCAAACGGCTCACGCATAGCACTCTACATAAATCTCTCAAAAATCTTTACAGAAACAAAAACAATCTGGCATGTAAGAATTAGTCAAAAAGATTTAATTGACCCACTGCTAATGTTTCTCTCAGATGGAATAATAGCTAACTCCCAAAAAACATTAAAAACAAGATTCAGAACAACAAAAAAAATCAGAGTAATATATAACGGATTTGATATAAATGAAATAAAAGAAAAGGTTAAGAAGACACCTGAAAAAAGTCAAGAAATAGTGATTAGCTCTGCTGGAAGACTTGAACCAGGGAAAGGATTTGAATACCTCCTAAACTTCACTGAAATTCTCTCGCAAAAAGAAAACATAAAAGTAGTACTAGCAGGAGAAGGTCCTATGAAAAAAATTCTAAAAAGCATACCCAAAAATCAAAAAATTCTATTTCCCGGATATATGAATATTGAAGAAATTCTTGGTATGTCCCACATAATATGCTTTCCTTCCCTTGTTGATTCATTCGGAAATTTAGTAGTTGAGTCAATGATAGCAGGAAAACCGTGTATGGTCTCAAAATACTGCGGAGCTTCTGAAATATATCCAATAAAAGAGCTTATCTTTGATCCAAAAATCTATGAGGAATTTAAAAAAAGCTTCACCTTTGCAAAAGATAATATTGATAACTCACAAGTAAAAGAAACCCTACAAAGAGAAGCAAAAAGATATTCAATACAAGAACACTGTCAAAACACTCTGAAGTTTTACAATGATATATTGATAAAATCAAAATGAGCGGGGCCAAACAAGGCCCCAAATACTTATCTACGCTTTATCTTAATTGCATTACCTTTTACCTTATCTTTGAAACTATCACATAGTTTGTCTTCGTCACCTTTCCGGTCATAGGGAGAACAGCATCTGCTTCATCAGCAGCAGACTCAAGAATCTCCACATAAGCCTCCCTTTGCAATGAAGTAGCAGGATCAGTACCAGTAAAAGCAAAGATTATATCAAATAGGAAAAAGGTCCAACCGCATTTCTGAACCTTCTTTCCTGTTATTATCTCATAATCCTTGCCAAGCTCAAGAGGTGAAAAAGCTATAGATGAAGAATAATTAACTGCTGGGATTGATAAGTACTTAGTTGTACAACCCACCGATATAACTAAAAACTAATAGCAAAAGTGATAAAAAAACTTCTTCATAGCTTTATAATACCTCCTTTATAAGCCTTTTTCCATCTGTTTTTAGGCTAGTGTCTTGAAGAGTCAAAAAACCCCCTGACCAACCTAAACCAGACTCAACAAAATTTGAGAAACTGGATTATAAATATCAAACAAAAAAACAAGAAAACTAAAACAGGCAAACAAGATAAAACATCGGTAAAATCTAAAAAACTCACCAAAAGTTTTAGAGAAATAAAATATGGACAAAATTAAAGCAACAATAATAGGTCCACGCGGGTACACAGGTGCAGAACTCATAAGGATACTTACAAACCACCCTAAAATAAACGGGATAAACCTACTTTCGCTGCAAGAAGAAGGTGAAATATATGAGGCTCTACCCTCCTTCAGGAAATATATAGAAAATCTGACCATAAGAAAATTTTCACCGGAAATTCTAGAAGATTCAGAGGTTATTTTTCTATGTCTTGAGCAAAACAATGCCCACAAGATCCTTGCTCAAATGATAGAAAAAGGAATAAAAAAGTTTGTGATAGATCTATCTCCTGATTTCAGATTCAAAGAAATCAGCAAGTACAAAGAAATATACAAGTTTGAACACTCCAGCCCATCGCTGTTAGAAAGAACATCTTACGGACTGACTGAGCTTTATAGAGAAGAAATAATAAAGTCAGATATCGTAGCGAATCCCGGATGCTATCCGACTGGTTTTATTCTGGGAGTAGCTCCGCTACTTTCAATCCCAAAATATAGAGAACAAATTCAAGATTTCATAATAGATTCCAAGAGCGGAGTTACTGGTGCAGGAAGAAAAGCTTTATCACATCTTACATTAGGATACCTTTCGGAAAACATAAAAGTTTATGCTTTCACAGAACACAGGCATGTTCCAGAAATCATAGAAAAAATTAAAGAAAAATTCGGTGTTGAGAAACCAGTTTTATTTAATGCTCAGCTAATCCCAGCCAAGCGCGGCATATTGCAAACGATATGGATCAGGCTTCACTCACCCCCAGACCAGAACGAAATTTTTTCAGCATATGAAAAATTCTCATCTGAAAACTACTTCTTTGACTTCCTTGGCGAAGAACTTCCAGATATATACTCAGTTCAAGGAACAAACTTTATAAGAGTCGGAATGAGGATACATAAAAACTATATAATGATTGTAGCCAGCATAGATAATCTTGTAAAGGGAGCAAGTGGGCAAGCAGTTCAAAACATGAATATAAAATTTGGATTCGATGAAAAGGAAGGACTGAAAAATCTTCCCCCGTCAAATGTTTAAATTTGGGGGGAGATAAACTCCCCCAGGAACCTACCTATTCACCTGTAACCAAAACACAATAAGTTCCAAAAAGGCCAAGTACATTTGTCATTTTATAGTCTATACTGGTTACCTTCTTTATACCAGCTTTTTTTGCTGCTTGTCCCGCACTTGCATCACCTGTAGCTATAAGCCCCAGAATATTCGTAACACATTCCTCCGCAGATTTACTACCTATCTCCTGCTGATGATCTCCCGTATGGAAGGAAACGTTAGTGTATAAACCACCAAGAAGAGGATTAACCATACAACCTCCCAATACAAAAGAAAGCACTAATACTGATAATGCCTTCTTCATCATATTGGTTCACCTCCGACTTTAATTTTTCACAAGGAAAATTTTTCATGTAATTTTCAACAAATTCTCTAAAATTTTCTCGCTTTACGAAAGCAAATATTTTTGAAATAAAAAAAATAAATAATTTACTTTGTTGAATAAATAAGTGGAGCAAAAGCTGACGTCTGAGTTTTCCGAAAAACTATAATATAACTTCACAAACCTACAAGGAAAAAAACCATTCAAATCAATCCTGTCTCCATACAAAAAACGGATAAAAATTCCCAGATAAGTGATAAAAATCTCTATATAATACCAATTTACACATCTTTCAGCTTTCCCGAAAGAAAATCGTCATAAGCGGAAAGATCAAAATATCCATGTCCACAGAAATTGAAGATGATGATTTTTTCCTCTTTGTTTTTTTTACACTCAAGAGCTAAATCTATCACCTTCTTTATTGCATGAGCAGCTTCTGGAGCAGGTAAAAGTCCCTCAACCCTTGCAAAAGTCAAAGCTGCATCAAAAACTTCAGTTTGCTTATACGCACAAGCTTTTATCACACCCTCATTATAGAGCAAACACACAATCGGAGAATCTCCATGATAACGAAGCCCTCCAGCATGAATCGGTGGGGGAACGAAATCATGCCCCAGAGTGTACATCTTCAAAAGTGGAGTCAGCCCTGCTGAATCTCCATAGTCATACCTATAATCTCCTTTTGTCAGAGTCGGACAGGCTTCAGGCTCAACTGCCCAAACTTCAAGGTTTTTCCTTTTTCCCTCCAATTTGTCTCTTATGAAAGGAAAAGAAAGCCCAGCAAAATTACTCCCCCCTCCAACCGCTCCAACTATAATATCAGGATAAAGACCTATCTTCTCAAACTGCTCCTTCGCCTCAAGACCTATCACTGTCTGGTGCAAAAGAACATGGTTCAGAACACTTCCCAAAGAGTAATTTATCTCAGGAGAAGAAAGAGCATCCTCTATAGCTTCAGATATAGCTATTCCAAGACTTCCGGGATGTTCCCTGTTAGCTTGTAAAAACTTTCTTCCCGAGTTCGTTCTATCACTTGGAGACGGGATAACCTCTGCTCCATATGTTTGCATAAGAACTCTTCTTGCTGGCTTTTGGTTGTAGCTTACTCTGACCATATATACTCTTGCTTTTAAACCAAAGAAAGCACAGGCAAAAGAAAGAGCACTTCCCCATTGTCCAGCTCCCGTTTCAGTCGTCAAAACCTTAATACCAGATATCTTATTGTAGTAAGCCTGAGCTACGGCAGTGTTTGGCTTATGACTCCCAGTCGGCGATATACTCTCATTTTTGAAAAAGATCTTCGCCGGTGTATCAAGATATCTCTCTAACCTAACAGCTCTGTGCAAAGGAGTTGGTCTCCAAATTGAATATATCTTCAAAACTTCCTCCGGAATATCAATCCATTCCTCACCAGACATCTCTTGTTCCAAAAGAGCTGGAGGAAAAATAGCTGCTAACCTCTCCGGAGCAACGGGTTGTTTTGTCTCTGGATCAAGTGGAGGATCCAATGGACGAGGTAAAAACGGTAAAATATTAAACCACCTTCTCGGAATATTCTCTATTTCAACCTTCATTTACTGAATGTTTCTCCAAAAAAAACCTTTTATAAAATTTTCAAAAATCAACCTAAAATAGAAGAAACAGATCTTACAAAGTCTTTCAGGATCTTTAAAATATCCTCAGAAGATCCTCTGGAATTCAAAATCCTCTTTCTCCAATCCGATTCCAATTTAAATCTACTATCCTTTGAAATCTTCTCAAGAGCCTTTTTAAGAAGATCCTGAGAAAAATCTTTATACATAAGTCTCATACAAAAAGCAGAAAGAATAGCCAAACCCTGATAAAGCTCTCTTCTATCTTTCTTCCATGCCTTTTCAAAATACTCATGAGCAGAAGAAAAATCATCTTTCAGAAAATGATAACAACCTGCATAAAACAAAGAGACTGGTTTCCCAAGATAAGCAAAAACCTCAATTTCAATCAAAGCTCCTTTAGGGAGTGAAGAAACTCCAACAGTAGATCTTGCAGGAAGGATGTCCCGAAAAAATTCTTCCCAAACAGAATTTATATCAGAAAATCTCTCTATCTGCGTTGTGAATATCGTCGCTTTTATCACATCATTTAATTCAAGACCTATACTTGATAATATAGCCTTTATGTTCTCAAGAGCGCTTCTGGTCTGATGAACTATATCTTTTACACCAACATCTCCAATCTGTCCAGACAAAAATACAATATCTCCTCCAAACTTGAAGAGAGAATATGGACCTACAGGCTTTGGAACCATAGTCTCAAATTTCTGAATTCAGCGAAAATTTCTGGTATTTTTCACAAATATGAGCTATGGAAATAGATATCCCAAAAATCTCATCTGAACTATTGAAAGACATAGAAAAGATATTCAATTCCTTTGAAAAACTCAGTATAGCAGTGTTCGGTGATGTTATGTTAGATGAGTATCTTGTGGGAGACTCAAACCGAATTTCACCTGAAGCACCAGTGCCAGTAGTGAAAATAGAAAAGACTTACTACACAGCAGGAGGAGCAGCCAACACCGCTATGAATATAAAAAAACTCGGACTCTGCAGGGTTAAAATTTTTTCCATCGTCGGAGAAGATCAAACTGCAGATAGAATAGAAGAAATTATGAGAAATTCAGGAATAGAAACAAATTTCATAAGAGAAAGCAAAAGAAATACACCAAAGAAAACCAGAGTTATAGCAAGAGGACAACAAGTCTTGAGAATTGACAGCGAAAGTACTGAGAGAGCGAAAGCAGAATCCATCTCAAAAATTCTCAAAGAATTCTATTCAGATAAATTTGATATCGTTGTTTTTTCAGATTATGCAAAAGGGAACATAACACAAGAACTAAATGATATCATATCAAGGTCAAAAAGTGTATGCGATCCAAAGCCACAGAACATAAGAATTTTTCACGGCGCTTACATGATACTACCGAACGAAAAAGAAGCTCGGGAAATTTTTCAATTACTATTCCCAGACTCTGCTGAAAAAATAATGATGGAAAAAATCCTGGAAAAACTCGGAGTGAAAAAAATTGTCATAACTCAAGGGGAAAAAGGAATGCTTTTCCTCTCCTCCGAGAAATTTTTTCATGTGCCAGCTCTGGCAAAAGAAGTTTATGATGTAACCGGAGCGGGAGATACAGTATCATCAGTATTCGCGTTATGTGAAGGCTCGGGACTAGAAGACGAAAAAACCTCAGTCCTCTCTTCCATTGCAGCATCTATAAAGGTTCTTCATAGAGGTACTTACACCCCGACCAGAAAAGAGATAATCGCGGCACTAAAACAGCTACAAAATCAAAACTATACAAACAAAACCTAATAACTTAAAATCACTAACACCAAGATAAATCTACAAGGTAAAGATCTCCCACTTTATTGAAATATCGAATTCAAATTTCGGAAAACGAATTGAATAAAAACTACATAAAGAAAAATTAGCTTAACTTTGTTCCATATCTCCCCATATATACATAGCGAACAGAAAATATTTTCAAATTATACCGAAAAACAAGAAACAATTCATTAAATTTGACCTATGATAGAGATCAAAAGGAAGGAATTTATAGAAACACTTGGAATGATCCAACATGTGACGGAAAGAAGAACCAACCAACCAATCCTTTCACATGTTCTGATAAAGTCAGACAGCAAAGAAATACAATTTTTTGCAACAGACCTTGAGGTATTCGTAAGAGCAAGTGGAAGGTTTTCCAAGGGAACAAAATTTGAGATCGCCCTTCCCGCAAAGGAACTCTATGAGCTTGCTAAAGAACTTGAATCTGAAAATCTAAAACTTGAAATTCAAGATGGTAAGGTAGAAATCATCGCGAAAGAAGGTAGATATAGATTAAACTCTATCAGTTCTTCTCAGTTTCCCATCCCTAAAGAAAAAGAATACAGCTATATAGCGAACATACCGGCAAAGGATCTACATGAGCTAGTAGAGAAGACAGTATTTGCAGCATCATCCGATGAATCAAGGTATGTTCTGACAGGAGTTCTTGTTGAACTTGTGGATGGATACTGCAGACTTGTAGCTTCCGATGGACACAGACTTGCATTCTTCGAAAAAGCAGAAGAGATAAAAAACAACTCCACTTTCATCTTACCCAAGAATGCTATATCCGACATAAGAAGAATACTTGGTACTTACCAAAAGCCGTTTGAAATATATGCGGACAAGGAAGAGGTTCTATTAAAATCAGAGGATATATCTTTTTGGATAAAAACCATTCAAGAAGATTATCCAAGTTGGAGAGATGTGATTCCAGGTGAAAAAGATATAATCTCGCAGAGCATAGTAAAAACACAAGAAATCAAAAAGAGCATAAAGAGAGCTTCGCTTTTCGCATCCTCGAAATTCCCCTACCTAGTTCTTTCCCCAACAGATGGAAAACTCTTAGTACAGGCAGAATCAGAGGAACTTGGCCTTATGAAAGAGGAGCTTGATTCAGATGTTTCAGGAAAAAAAGAAATAAAAATAGCTCTTTCGATAAAGTATCTTCTTGATGCTATAAACTCTGTTGATTCACCTCTCACATCCATAAAAATCACAGGCGAGTCAAGTCCCGTTATAGTATCCCCAGTAGGAGGTCCGGGAGCTACAAATGTAATTATGCCAATAAGATTATAAATAACCTTTTCAACGTTCCACGTGAAACCTCAGTGAATTAGCACAATAATACAGGTCCCCCCATATCGCTTACGAAGCGATTTTCAGTAATAATTTTTGGTTGCTCTGTCGCAATTATGGTCGAAAATTATATTTTACTCCTCATATCCTCCGCCTTTTATGGATACAACAAATGCTTTTTTAAAAGTGTTAGGCTACTTTTGCAAATAGTTAAAATACTGTGGATAAAACGTTCTACTTTTAAGGATTATTTCCCTTGATTTAATGGACTGATCTTTGATGAACGCAACAAAGCAATTTTTGGTAGCTATGAGTTTTGCTTCACCTTAGTGAGATAATTGCCAATCTCGTTACACCTTAAATTTTGATGAAAGAAGTTATGAAGCCAAAGGGAATAGCATCAGATGGGAATAGTTAACTACCCAAAATGAATAATTACTTTTTTAAAATTCTTCCAATATGTTTCACGTGGAACTTTTAAGCTTAAGTATAGAATCTTCCAAAGCATCAACAATAAGATCTATCTCTTTTAGTTTTATTGAAAGCGGAGGATTTATAACTATGACATCTCCAAGAGGTCTTATGAAAATTCCTTTTTTCCACATATCAAGTGCAACTCTCCAGCCAGCCATAAAATCCCGAGGAAAACTCTCCTTATCACGCTTAACGAGCTCCACCCCCCACATAAAACCTCTGCCACGTACATCACCCACATAATCCAAATTAATAAGCCTCTTTATCTTTCTTTCAAGATACTGTATAACAGGCTGAATTTTTCTTATCACATCATCTTGCTGAAAAATGTTTATATTTTCAACAGCAGAAGCACATGCAATAGGATTTCCCGTAAATGTGTGTCCGTGAAAAAAGTGTTTGTACTCCCAAAGCTCACCATCAAAAACACGATACACATCCCCCGACACAACAGTTGCAGCAACAGGAAGATAACCACCCGAAAGGGCCTTCCCAAGACAGACGATATCTGGTTTAGCTCTCGCTCCAAGATCCCACTGAAAACCAAACATCTTTCCTGTTCTTCCAAAGCCTGTCGCAACCTCATCCAAAACAAGAAGGATGTCGTACTTTCTGGTTTCTTCCCAAAGGGATCTTATATATCCAGGTGGGAACGGTATAATACCCCCTGCTCCCTGAACTCCTCCTTCAACAAAAACTGCGCAGATCTCATCCTTATGCCTCCTTATAACACTTCTCGCTTCCTCAATACATTCATACGAACATCTTACATTCATCTTTTCATTGGATTTATTAAATGGACACCGGAAACAATATACTGAAGGGAGCTCCACAACATCAAACATGATTTCTTTATACTCCGCTGTGAAAACAGTTTCTCCGGAGACAGACATTGCCCCGACCGTATCTCCGTGATACGCATTCTTGACTCCGCAGAACTTCACTCTCTTTCTTCCGGTCCTCTTTGAATATGAAAAACAGATCTTTATAGCAACTTCTACGGCTTCTGCCCCATCTTCAGAGAGGAAAACTTTTGGAAGACCGACAATTTCACTTAACTTCCTCGCAAGAACAATAGCTGGAACATTACTCATACCAAGAGTCGTTGAATGCTGAAGCTTCTTAGCTTGTCTAATTATAGCATTCAATATCCGCTTCTCTGAATGTCCAAAAGCTATACACCATATAGAAGAAACAGCGTCAAGATATTTCTTCCCATTTACATCAAAAAGGTAATTTCCAGAGGCTCTTACTATTATCGGAGGTCTTACCCTCTTATACCATCTCATCTGAGTATATGGATGCCAGAAGTGATTGACATCCCATTTCAAGAGTTTATCTGTCATCTTACTACCTCCTCCATGACTTTTGAAAGTTCCTCAGTAAATCTCTCTATTTCCTCTGGTGAATGTGCGGCACTCACCGTTATTCGCAGACGAGCTGTTCCACGTGGAACAGAAGGATACCTTATACCCCTGACAAAAATCCCCTTTTCAAAAAGAAGCTGGGAAACCTGCAAGGTCCTAATCTCATCGCCTATTATAAAAGGAACAATTTGAGATGAAGTCCTCAGGTCCACTTTTAGCTTCTGTTTCATCTTACCAAGGAGGAAAGAGACGTTATTCCAAAGCTTTTTCCTTGTTTCAGGTTCTCTCATTATTATCCTTATAGAGACCACGGCGGCTCTACATATATACGGGGGAATAGCGGTTGCGAATATAAAACTCCTTGCGGTTGATTTTAAATAATCCAGAACCCTTTTTGGAGCTAAAACAAAAGCGCCATATAGACCAACAGCTTTTGAAAGAGTAAATAAAGCTATATCTGGTTCAACACCTTTTTCTTCACAAAGGCCCCTACCCTTTTCTCCAAAAACTCCAAAAGCATGAGCTTCATCAACATACATACAAGCACCATACTTATCACATAGATAGCGAATATCCTTGAGAGGAGCTATATCTCCATCCATAGAAAAAACAGAATCCACCACAACAAGTTTAAACTTTGCAGATGACCTACTTAAGGAATCTTCAAGGAAATTCATATCAAGATGCGGGAAAACGGTAACCTTAGCCTTTGAGAGCCTACAACCATCAATAATAGACGCGTGATTAAGTTCATCCGAGAAGATTTCTGATTTATCATCAGCAAGAGCAGAAATAACTCCGACATTAGCAGACCAACCTGAGTTGAAAAGTAAAACTCCCTTATCTTTAAGTTCAAAAACTTCCGATGAGATAAATTCTTCAAAATCCCTGTGAGCTTTAAAATTTCCCGAAACAAGCCTTGAAGCTCCCGAACCACTGACTTCAACACTATTTCTGAGTTCCTCCAGAACCTCATGTTTCCTCGTCATACCAAGATAATCGTTTGAACAGAAAACCAAAAATTCCTTCCCATAAAATGTTCCACGTGAAACATCATAATACTCAAAGGGTGGCGGTAACTCCCTTAAAAGTCCATTTCTTTCTAAATCAGAAAGCTTGTGATATATCCAAAAAAATGACTCTTCCACCAGAATAAAGATTAAAGAGAAAAAACAATTTTGTAAACTTTCAATTTCTTTATGGTTTACAATCAAAAAGGTGTAAAAAAACTAAAAAAACAATAAATACAAAAAATCCCTGACTAAAATATAGATAAAAATGGAAAATTTTACAAAATTAAAAATTAGACCAGGGGAAATTCATGAATTAACTGAAGCCATTAAAAACTCCTCCAACCTCAGCGAATTCTTCTTGAAAGCTGCACAATTTTTAAAAGAACATTGCAAAAAAATTAACTTTGTATGGCAAAAAAATGAAAAAATCATTGAAACAAAAAAAGTGGGGAGACATAAAATAGAAGAAGTTCTTCTAAAAGAATTTCCTCCTCCACCAGAAAAATATCTTGTCTTTGATCTTCTCTCATCGCCCAAAGCAGTCTTATACACAAGACCCAAAAGGAAAACTACTCCAAGGAAACTAAAGGAAATAATAGATGTAATATCCTGTGGTGTTCATGCTGTTGCCGAAAGAGAAAAAATCAGAGAGATTCAGAACTCAAAAGAAAAAATAGCGAAAGAACTTATGGAACTTTCCGAAAAAACTCTGGCAACTATGAAAGAAACATCTGTATACGACAAATTAGATGAAGTTTATTTTGAAAAGATTGCGAAAAAAATCAGCGAGAGCTTTGGGGTAAGCACAGCAATAGTCATAGAGCAAATCGGAATAAGAATAAGCATCCCAGAAAGCTTGTCCTTTGAAAACGATCTCTTTGCAATACTCTCTCAAATAAGAAATAACCCTGAAAAAATTCAAGAAATCAAAGATGAAATTATCAAAAGTAAAAACATGTTAATAGAACCTATTAAAAAATCTGAAAACTTTATTGGAATAATAGGAATAAAATCAGAAAAGCCAATATCTGAAGAAGAAAAATACTTTCTAGAAAATGTTCTGAACTTCATTATTCTCACTCTTGAAAGAAGAGAGAAACTATCAGCAAGAGAGAAATTCTCCATGATTGATATACTTAACAGACTCAACACCGGCATTGCCTTCTTTTCAAAAACATCTCCCCGAAAACCAATTTTCTCAAACGAAAAATTCGAAGAATACATAAGAAAGTATCCGGAAATAATATCATCATCGGAAAGCGAAATCATATCATCCTCAGTATTCAACATATCAAGCATGAGAGAACTGAAAATTGGAGATGACACTCTCTATATATCTGTAAGCCCAATATATGAAGAGGGAGAAATAATGGTTGAAATCATAAAAGAGACGAGGCGGAAACCACCTATTGAAGATATTGTAAAAGAATTCCAAAACATAATTTCAGAAGGCATAGAAGCATGCGAGAATCAGGAAGAAAAGAAACCAGGTTTTGAAAGAATCAAAAGCAAAACAAAATTACTTCTCTCAATCTTTGGAGATACCACAGAAAGTTTATCAAAAATACTTGATGAAATAGCTACAACTGACGGAATAGAACTCGAGAGAAACATCTCAAAAGATATAACAGTTCCGTACAACTCGTTATCTAGTGTGCTGAAAACCTTTATATACAACATAAAAACTTTCCAGCAAAAGGTTCCCAAAATCCAAGTTGAGGAACAAAATAGCTCCGTGATAATAAAAATTCCCTACAGATCCGAAGATAAGAAGCTTGAAGATGATGTAAAATTCATAATGAAATATTTCAAAAACATGATTGACATAGATATAAATCAGGTGAGAAGAGAGATAAAAATAAAAATTCATGGATAGCGGAATTGAACATATGTTCAATTTTTCAGAAAAAAGATAAATTAATAATTATATTCCCTACTATGAAAAAAATTCTTTTCTTCTTTATGTTCTATTTAGCTTGTTTCATAAAATCTCATGCGGATACGAACGTACCTGATTTTTTCCCAAAAATTCCACCGTATGAAATAATAAAGGAACTTATACCGGTACTTGAAAGAGCCTCTGTAGTAATTATCCAAAAAGAATCGGGAAAACCCCCATTCATAACGGGGATAGTACTCATAAACGCCAAAACAGATGAAGTCATCAAAGTCGTAAGGACATATGAAAAGTATCACGAGTTTGTCCCAAATGTCTCCAAGGTTAAGGTCCTGGAAAGATATCCCGAATCAAACACGCAAATATCGGAATACAACATTGGATTTGACATAGCTTTGGGAATAAAATTCACCGTGACATACACTCTTGAACAAAATTTTCTGGAAAACGAGAAAATAATTTTTGGACTCCCAGCAAAAAAAGGAACTCAGGTCTTTGGAGATGTAAGATACATAGAAAAGTACTACGACACAGAGGATGGGAAAACAGTAATGGTTTATTCAGCTTATGCTGACCTTTCATCTTTCGGGCTGCTTTCAAAACTTGTCTACAAAGCTTTCCCAGAACTTCAGATACCATCACTTGTTGCAGTTTCAACCCTATTCCCCGAAGCAGTAAAAGAGAGAATTGAAAACAAAAAGATAATAACTGAACCTAAAAAAATAAATTATGAAGAAATAAAGCTTCCAGATAGAATATCTTTAAAAAACATACTACCACTCTTGAGAATGTATGGAACTGTTATAATATCTTGGTATCCGGATAACAACGATGTAAGATTCTTTTCTTCATTTATACTACTTCCGAAGAGAACTACTGAATATGTAAAAAGCTCAATAACCGATTTCAGATCGTGGCCGCGTGTTTTCAGAATGATAGAAAAGGCAGAACCACAAGTTATGGAGAATGGATATAAAGTAAATTTTAGAATAAAGTATAAAATCGCACTACCTATAGAACTTGACTACACTACGCTCTACAGGTGGGATAGTAATGGAGAAAGATTGTCGTGCGAGATAGACAATTCATCTAAAAAAGATATAGAGGGAATGCTCTGCGCATGGGACTTTTACGAAACAAAGTATGGAACAGTAATAGGTTATACAGAATTTTCCGACCTCAGAACAGGCAGTTATTTTTTAAAAATACTTATGGATAAGATTCAGGGTTTTGGTATAGGACTCCGTGTAGCTCTCGTTTCAGCATTCGCAGAACTTATAAAAAGAAACATCTGATATTATAGAAGAAAAAAACAGTAAAATCAAATCTCATTTCTATAAACATAAAAAAGAAAAAAATAAACAAACTATGGAGAATCAGGTTATCTTATCTCTACCTTTCATCTTACTTATTCTAACAATCGCAATTTTCCCCCTCATATCTCACAAAACATGGGATAAAAATCTAGTGAAAGCATTAGTATCTTTCATATTTGGATTCCCTGTTCTGATATACCTTATCTCAACAGACTACCACAAGTTAATCCATACAGTTCAGGAGTATTTCTCGTTCATATCACTTATATTCTCTCTTTTCACAATAAGTGGAGGAATACTAATAGATTTAGGACTCAAGAGTTCACCATTTCTGAACACAGCTATACTTCTTTTTGGTGCAATTATATCAAACCTTATAGGAACAACAGGGGCAAGCATGCTTTTGATAAGAACTTATCTTAGGATAAACAGATGGAGGAAAAACACATTCCACCTTCCTGTGTTCTTTATATTCGTCGTATCAAACATAGGAGGGAGTTTGACTCCAATCGGAGATCCTCCACTTTACATGGGTTTTCTCAAAGGAGTGCCTTTTTTCTGGACACTATTTAACCTAACTCCTATATGGTTGTTCCAGATGTCAGCTATACTTGTTATATTCTTTGTATGGGACTATCTTACTTTAAAAGCAGAAAGAGATCAACCAGCGGGGCCCCAGGTTTATAGTATAAATATATCTGGAAAGAGAAACTTTTTTTACCTTGCAGTAGTAATTCTATCTGTTATTCTCTTGCAATTTCCTTTAAGAGAGATCGTGATGTTAGTATGTGCAGGTTTATCGCTTATAACGACTCCAAAAGAGATACGAAGTAAAAATGAATTTAACTTTGACCCAGCTGAAGAGGTAGCTATACTCTTTGCAGGGATATTCATAACTATGGTTCCTGTTCTTGATCTTGTAAGAGAAAATGCTGACAAATTTGGTATAGACAGAAGCTGGGAGTTCTTCTTCATAACAGGTTCTCTCTCTTCTTTTTTAGATAATGCTCCAACATATCTGACATTTTTCGCGTTAGGTCAGGGAATAGCAGAAAAAGCCTCCCTCTCACCTACAGTTGCGAATGTCTTTGTAGAACATCTTAAAGCCATATCTTGCGGAGCTGTCTTCTTTGGAGCAAATACATACATAGGAAATGCACCAAACTTCATGGTAAAATCTATATCCGAAAAAATGCGCATAAAAGCACCAAACTTTATAATGTATCTCGTATGGTCCACAATCATACTTTTACCAAGCTTTATTTTAGTTTCTTTCATATTCTTTGGATTTCCAAAATAAGTTCCACGTGGAACAATTGAGTGATAAAATAAAAAATATAGCTATAAAGCTGTGTTATGATGGGACAAATTACTATGGCTGGAATATACAGCCCAATCTTCCAACAATTCAGGGAGAACTAATAAAGGCAATAAACAGAATAACACAAAGAACTGATACCAAGGTAAAGGGAGCATCAAGAACAGACAAGGGAGTTCATGCGCTTGGGCAAGTCGCTAACTTTCTCACCTCATCTAATATCCCCCCGGAAAAATTCAAAGATGCCCTTAACTCTGTCCTTCCAAAAGATATAAGAGTCATTGAATCCAAAGAAGTCCCCATAAACTTTGACTCAAGAAAATGGGCAAAAGTAAAAACATATAGATACATCATATATAAGGGAGAAATAACACCTTTTACGAAAAACTACGCTCTACACATAAAAAAAGAGCTAAATTTAGATGTTATGAAAAAAGTAGCTAGACTGTTTGAAGGAGAAAGGGACTTCCATAATTTTACTCCAGAAAAAGGATTCACAACCAGAACAGTCTTTAGATCAGAAATAACAGAGAAAGGAAACTTTTTAATCTATGAGATATCTGGAAGAGGGTTTCTCAGATACATGGTCAGAAATATTGTTGGGACACTAATTATGACAGGGCTGGGAAAAATAAGCGAAGAATATGTGAAAGAACTCCTATACTTGAAAATTATCCAAAAGACACCATTATTTTGTGCCCCCCCACACGGGCTCTATCTTGTGAATATACAATACTAAACTATCTGTTTTATCTTATGATCGGTGGGACATAAAAATCCGGGGCCTTTTGGACAACAAAAAGAAAAAGCCAGAATAGGGATATCAATACCTGAACCGTAGCGATTACAGAAGAATAACGCAACCAATATCCAATAGTTATTTTCTTTCCCTGTTTCTCAATCATACCGAGGGCTATTATGTTTGCAGTTGAACCTATAGGAGTAAAGTTTCCAGCCATTGTACCAGAAAAAAGAAGCGCCCAGAAAAAAGAAAAAATATTCCAGCCATGTGTCTCATATATTGAAAATACAACAGGAATCAAAACAGCTATAGCAAGAACGTTATCAAGAAATGCAGTAAGAACACCCTGAAACAAAAATATAGAGAAAAGAGTACCAAACTCAGAACTTCCCAGAATTTTACCAATAAGTGATCCAAAAGAAATAATATATTCTCCCATCTTATATCCTGCACCGGTATACTTTAATGCCCCAACAGCAGAAAAAAGAAGTGTAAAGAAAATTAAAGTAATCCAATCAACTCTATGCAACATAATCTCCCTTGCTCTCTTTCTCTCAAGAAGTAGCCCAACAGATGACCAAAATAAAGGTGTAGCTATAAGCATAGCGTTTTTCATTGCCCCCTCCTCCTTGGAAAATAAATTTTCCAAAAGATGTTCTATAGGGTGATGCAGAATAAGCATTAAAATTGTTCCACCAAAAATAACCCAATTGATAAACTGCATCTTCTTAACTTTATCAGGAATATCAAACTTCAGAGGGCTAAATTTTAGCTTCTGATCCATTTCTTTCAGATAGTTTTTCCATAATAGAACGCAAAGGAAAACCGTAACCAAAAGTATAATCAAAGCATTAGGAGCGGACCAGACAAGAAAGTCCCCAAATGTGAACCCTCCCCTTAACGCAACTATAATACCTATGGGGTTTCCGACAACAGTAGCGCTGCTACCAACATTTGTTGCAAATATTGATGAAAGAATAAGTGGAATAGGATCAATATGAAGAGCCTTTGAAATGTTCATTATAAACAAAGTTATGAATATGATTGATGTTACTTCATCAACAAGTGCAGCCATGACTGCTGAAACCAGAAGAATAAAAACAAAAAGGATGAAACCCGATCTTATTTTCTGACCTATTATATCAAGTATATAGTCAAAAAAATGTCTTTCTTCAAGAACACCTATAACAGCCATCATACCAACGAGAAATATTATGACATCTAATTGAGCAAAGAGTATGAAATTTTGTGCATCAAGGAGACCGAGAGTGAAAAGTATTGAGACTCCCATAAGTGCAAATGCAAACCTGAATTCCCAATATAGCAAGGTTGATGAAATAAACAACGCTAATATTCCAACAGCAGCCACCTGACTTCCTTCAAATCCCCCGTAAGCTGCCAATATAGATACAAATATCGGAATTAAAATAATAAGGAATTTCTTCATAGAACTATCTCCATCCTTTTATTCCCTTTCTTTGTTTCGCTTAACTTTATTGACTCCTCAATTTCAACTAGATTTTTTCAAGAATTTCCAAATCTAAATTTGAGGATACTTCTTTTTTTGTTTTTGGAACTGTTTTTTTAGCTTTTTAAAGCCTTTTTTGAATCAAAATATATACGGAAGTATAAAAGAATAATAAAAAATAATATGGTCGTTTTGTGTTGAAAATCTCTACTCTCTTTATTTTTCAAAGAAAATCGATATGGAAAAGTTTGTGGAATACTTGTTGAAAGATATGTTAAAAAAATTGTTGAAAAGTTTTGTGGAAAAGTTGCTTATCTTTTTCACAGGTTTTTCCACAGAAATTCACAGTTTTTTCACAAGTTTTCCACAAGTTTTCCACAAGGGGTTAGGAGCCATTTCCTGTTGCTTCCCCTAAAATCGCCTCCCTTATGGAGTTGAGTATGGACTGTATTTGCGAGTCTCTTTCTTTGTCTGCTTTTACTTTCTCTATGGCGTATATTATCGTTGAATGATCTCTGTTTCCGAAAATTTGTCCTATTTGTGTAGTAGATAGGTTGAGCATGTCCCTGCATAGGTATATTGCCATGTGTCGTGCGAGGGAAATGTTCTTTTTCCTTCTTGGGCTCTGTAAGTCTTTTGCGGAAAGATTAAAGAACCTTGATGTGCATTCTATTATCTTTTTAGCATCCACATTTTTCAAAGGCACGTTTAGGTGCGACAGAGCTCTTTCCGCTATTTCAATGGAAGGCTTTATCTCTTCAATTTCGGAGAACATCATAACTGTTTCAAGCGCTCCTTCGAGCCACCTTACATTGCCTGATATCTTTTCAGAGATGTAGTAGAGTACCTCTTCGGGAACATTATATCCCCTTTCAGCCGCTTTTGCCTTTAATATAGCGACTCTGACTTCAAATGGTGGGGGAGTTATTTCCACTACTCTACCCCATTGGAATCTTGTTATTAGTTTGCTATCAAAGTTCTTGAGCGCATGAGGTGGTTTATCTGATGTGATTGCTATTCTTTTTTTTGTTATAAGTAGGTAATTTATGGTCTCAAATATTTCTTCTTTTGTTGCACTTCTTGTTTCAGGTTCAAGTAGGTTTACATCATCTATTAATAGGACATCACACATATCTCGGTATTTTCTTCTGAATTCAGAGAGTAAGTTTTCTTGGTATGCGGTCATAAATTCTCTCATAAACTCATTTGAAGGTATGTATATTACTCTTGTGGTAAGTTGAGATTCAATTACTTCATTTCCTATTGCGTGAAGTAGATGAGTTTTTCCCAGTCCACTTGGTGCCCATATGAATAGAAGATTTACTTTTGATGTCCCTTTTGCAAGTTCCATTGCAGCTTCCTTTGCTGCCTTATTGTTTTTCCCCGTGACGAAATTGGAAAATGTAAATCTTCTATCTATGGGTAATGTTGTCAGCATAACTGTTCCCTCCTGTATATGTTAATTTTAAAAACTTGTTATCGTCATTTCTACCTTTTTTTGACAGGGTAGAACACATGTATGAATTTATAGTGGCAATTTTTCAAACATATTGATAATTTTCAGAAGTTTTTAACATATTGTTGAAACTTGTTTTAGAAGTATTTGATCATATCCCTTATAGTTTCTGTTTCAAGAATAAGAGACATAACTAAATCTGTTACTTTTTGAGAGAAAGGCATGTCAGAGTGAAAAAGATGTTTGAGGACGATGTTTTTTGTATTTGGAAAATCTGGTAGGATGCAAGATTTTGGTGGTGCCATCCAGTCTCCTTCAGATGAGATTGAGATAAAATAACAGGAGGGTGGAAAAGGCTTTTTTCTGAGCTTTTTCATAAACTCTGATCCTTCCCAAAGGTCGTAAGCTGCTTTAAGCTGTCTTATTATGTTTTTGAAAGGTATAGCAAGTGCGGCGTAGCTCAGTCCATTCACTGGTGAAGCTATAGTTATCACTCTGCTTATAAATGAGCAACCATCCATTGCTCGGAGTAGGTAATGTAAAATTACCCCACCCATGGAGAAACCTATTGCAGGTATACGCAAGTTCTTTCTTGTTCCGTTGAAATTGTTTTTGATAAAAATTTCAAGAAACATTCTTAACTCTAACGAGAGCTCCTCTACCCCCTTGTCTACTCCAAGTCTTCTGATATGGAATGAAACAGGTGCAAATCCTGCGTTTTTTAGAGAGTTATCTATTTTTATCATTGATTCTCTCTTCATCATATAACCCTGAATTACTATCACGGGCATCCTGCCTGTTCTGACAAGTGAATAGCTCTCATCTGTTATTTTCCAATCCGGGAAAAGGGAATCCGCTATTTTTTCTCTTCTTTCTTTTTCTGTAATCAGGTTTGCAAATTCTTTTATATCTTTTATAAACTTTAACATAAATTTCTCCGCATTCTCTTTATATAAATTTAGCACCAATTTCTTTATATCGTAATTTTATCTGAAAATTTGATATCATCTTAAAACAGTTAGCTATGATAAATCTTTTATTTTTTGGAAGATCTACTGGAAATACAAAAATAGAAATATTACTATAGAAAGTATGAGTTAGTATAACATTATATAAGGTCGGTAATTCGTTCAAAAGTTCTAAAAAGCAACTCACCCCGTTATCTTTAATTATAAAAATCTATCTTTAAGAATTCAAGTTTTCGTTTCAAGATGTTTATTTTTTGACTCGTTATATTTTTAGTTCTTATCTCTCCGGTTAGCTCTTCCACTTTTGCGGGACGCCCAAATTTCTTTTTATTCTTCCGAGATTTGAGATGTACCAATTTACAGCCTTTGACTTCCACCAAGATGGTCTTGTGATCTCGAAGTCTTCCCTCACCTCATCTGCAGCGATATATCCTGACGCGAGCCAAGTAGCACCGTATGGGTGAATTGAATTCGAAAGGTATAAATTTTTTAGAAAAGTTCTTGAAGCACCTTTGGTGATAATTCCCGGTAAAGGCCTGTTTGTGAAGAATTGGTCTGGTAATATTGCTCCCCCGTTCCAGTTTCCTTTTATAGCGGACCGATTATTTCTCCAGATGTCAAGTGGGGAATAAACAAATGTTTCGAGTATGTTTTTCTTTATCCCGGGAGCATAAAGTTCGAAAAGGTCAGTAAGTTTTTGAGCAAGATCATGCTTTATGCTGTCCCATATGGTAAAATCTGGTTTTATCCTTTCTCACAGGTATCTTGATGGAACAGGTGGAACATCGAGCCAAACAAATGCAGTATGGCAGTTATCCGGGGCCTGTGATGGATCAGCTAAAGTTGGAACAAACCAGTTTGCCATAAGGTTTTTTGGTATAGATCCAGATATAAGTTCAGCATTGAAAAATTTCATCTCGTCGGTGTTTTCTCTTCCAAAGTACCCCATGAAACATCTTTGAATTCCGGGATCAAAATCAGATCCCTTGAATACTGGAGGCTCTTTTAGGGCGTAGTGCACACTAAATATAACTTGTTCATCATAGCAGAAGTTCAAGATTTTTGAGAGTATTTCCGGAGGAATTTTTTCTTTGTCTATCAGAGAAAATGTGTATGTCAGGGTAAGGTTGCTTATTATCTTCTTTGCCGTTATTATTTCACCTGGGAATATAGAGTTTTCAGAGAGTCTTACCCCCCATGCTCCTTTTCCTCTATCAACAAGAATCTCTTGAACTGGTGAGTTTTGAATTATTTTGACTCCGTGTGATTTTGCACATCTTATGAGTGCGTGGGTGAGTGAGTGAGAACCTCCTTTCACCTGATGAACTGGGAAAACAGGACCTGCAAGTGCTGCTATCCCTATGCATCCTGCTGACCCTATTCTTCTGTATTATTGGTGGGAGTGCTCCTATCCAGGAAAATGCTGCAAGAGTAGTTTTAACATGTTCTGAATCAAAAAATATGTCAAGAGATTGAAAGCCGTTCATATTCAAGATTTCGCGAGGTTCTATATTTATGTCAAGCTTTTTTGATATATCTCTGAGAAAAGTCATAATTTCTTCAAGCCTCTTATGAGATGGAGAAGTAAAAAGGAAAGTATGGACCCATTCGAGAATTTCATTCCATTTTTCTATCAGAACCTCAGACACTTTGATGATGAATTCTGCATCTTTCGGTGAGAGTTTCATCCAGTTTTGGATTGTATCCTTTGGGTTCACTCCTATAAGAGCACACTTTCCATCAAGAAAAGCCTTCCCAAAGACATAGTCCGTCATAAGAATTTCTAGTCCGTACTTTTCAAGCTCAAGGTCCTCCATGGCGGGGGATAGAGCGGTGATCATCCATGTAGCATGTAGGTTGTGGAGAAATCCGCTAAGAGTAACTTCTTCTGTGTTGCAATGTGCTCCACATTCTGCTCTTGCTTCTATAACAAGAACTTTCAGACCGAGTTTTCCTAGATAGCAAGCTGCGGCGAGTCCGTTTATACCTCCTCCTACCACTATGGCATCAAAATCGCTTTCGGTCATATATAGAAATATACCAACCGTATGGTAGATTTACAAAATTGTTTTGAATATTTCTTATCTTTCAAACTGTGAAGAGTTCTAAAATAGAAACATTTTTCGTTCAAAAGGATTTTTTCATTAATTAGCATTATGAGCATCTTCTCGCCGTTTAGATCAGAATTTTTTGAAAGAATAAATTTTTTGTTTTTGTAAGATTACAAAATTTATGAATTGACAAAATATTTGAAAAATTTGGAACATTTTTTGTTTAAGTTTTTATTCAATCTTTATCCACCTTATCTTGGTGCAGGAGTTCATATTTCATATATATCTAGGGACTATAGAGAATTTCATGTAGAGATGCCATTAAGATTTTACAATAGGAACTATTTCGGGACACACTTTGGAGGATCTCTTTACTCAATGTGCGATCCATTTTTTGCTATCATTCTTGTAAAGAACCTCGGAAAGGATTACATAGTTTGGGACAAATCAGCTGTGATAAGATTTAAAAAACCTGGTCGTTCAACCGTAAGAGCAGTTTTCAATATATCAGAGGAAGAGTTAAAGGAGATAAAACGTGTGGTTGATCTGAATGGGAAGGCTGAATTCAGCTTTAAATCTTATATTACCGATGATAAAGGAGATACTATAGCTGAAGTAGAGAAAATTGTTTATGTGAGAAAGAAATGAGTTTCTGATTGAGGGAAGACAATCCGCCAGGAAATCTCGGACTCATTTTTATGAAAACTTTCCATTCTGGGACTTTAGAGTTCGTTTTTTTGAAAAAAATAAGTTATTTGAAATAAATTTGAAATTATCGCTATGATGAGAGTTCTTGTAGGATTTGACGGTTCGGAGACGTCTGAAAAGGCGATTCTTTATACCGTGAAATTTATAAAACCTTCTAAACTTTTTATCCTTTATGTTATCAATGAGGATGATATAAGATGGCCTTCAAGAATTGATATTCCTCTTATATGGGGCGGAAATATTTATGAGCTTGAGAAAAATATATTAGAGCTACATAAGAAGCATGCCAAGGAAGTTCTGAGAAAAGCTAAGAAAATACTTAAAGGTAGAAAAGCTAAACTTTTTTATCAAGTCGGTAATCCAGCTGACACGATAATAAAGAAAGCACAGGATTTATCTTGCGATCTTATAGTTGTTGGAAGTAGGTCAAGATCAAATATTGAGTTCATACTTGGATCAGTTGCACAAAGGGTTGCTGCAAGAAGTCCAATATCTGTTCTAATTATAAAACCAGATCAAAAATCTACGAAATCAAATAAAAAATCGTCATAGTTTGTCATTCTGATCCGATTCTTGATATTATTTTCTCAAGTTCATCTGTTATGTTCATTTTTTCAGTTTTGAACTCAATTTTTACAGGTGTAATAGTTATATATCCTCTGTCAAGTAGGAAAACATCTATTTTTGATGTGTCTATTACAGAATTCTGGTCTACTTTTACTTCTTTTCCACCTATGAACCAGAATTCTCTCCCTCTTGGATCTTGAAACTTCAAAGCCTTTTCTCCATAAATTCTTCTGCATAATTCGGCGGTTTTTATCCCCTTGATTTCACTTATGGAATGGAAATACGGGAAGTTTATGTTGAAAACGATTCTATCTTGATTTTCTACTGATTTTATTATTGACTTTATTATTTCTGTGGAGACTTTTGATATAAACTTTAGGTTTCCTGTTTTGTTTTCTTTTGAGCGGGCAGATATTGCAAATGCTCTGGCACCAAGTAGAGAACCTTCTATGGCTCCCCCGAATGTTCCAGAATAGAGTATATCATCACCTGCGTTTTCTCCTATATTTATTCCAGAGACCACAATATCTGGTGTATCCCCAATTATACCGTTTATAGCTATATTTACACAGTCAGCAGGTGTTCCATATATTTTGAATACCCTCTCTTCAACTTTTACAACCCTTATTGCGTGAGTCAGAGTTATAGAGTGAGACGAACCTGACCTGTCTTCTGCTGTCGAAAAAATCCAAACTTCTCCAAGTTTTTTTAGTTCAGCACTTATAGATTGTATACCCGGGGATTCAAGCCCATCATCATTTACTACAAGTATCTTCATTATTCTTACATTAGCTCCATTTGGGAGAAGAAGAAGCTTATTTCAAAATCTGCTGATTCTTTTGAATCTGATCCGTGTATTGAGTTTTTCTCTATATCAATTCCATAAATTTTTCTTATTGTTCCATTTTCTGCTTTTCCAGGATCTGTCGCTCCCATTATCTTCCTTACTTTTGATATGGCTTCTTCTCCTTCAAAGACTGCGACAACTATTTTACCTGATGACATATATCTTGTCAGAGATTCAAAAAATCCTTTACCTTTATGGATGCGGTAGAACTCTTCTGCTTCACTTTTGGATATTTTGAGAGATTTTATAGCGGTTAGTTTCAATCCGGCAGATTCTATCATGGATAGTATTCGTGTTGCAAGGTTTCTTTCCGTTGCATCAGGTTTTATTATGACTAGTGTTTTTTCTATCATAAATCCAAAAAATTATAATTAGCTTTTGCCTTACTGAAAAATCTGAAATACTTTGTGTGGCATTAATTGTTTGATTATTCTCCAAAATTTAAAGGGGGAAGAAATCTAAGCTTTTCATAGGTGTATCTTATGGCAATGCTAAACACAAAGCCTTTATGTTTTTCTCGCTCCTGTTACTCTAGATTCAATGCTTTGTGTTTGGATAATTCTCACTTGAATTTATTTTGCTTTTTGTTCGCTTTATTTTTAACCGAATTTGTTTCAGGATCAAAGATATTAGGGATTTAAAAAAAATTGAATTCCAAGTATAGATACTATTTGATTTTATCTATTTATTTCATAACACATGTTTCATAATTCATCGGATTTAAGACATGTTTTTTATTCAGCTTTTTTGATATTCGTGGCGATTTTGGGGATAGGTTTTATAATCCCGTTTCTTCCTGATTTTTCAAAGAGAGTTGGAAGTGAGGCTTCCGTAGGGCTTATATATTCTGGATTTGCTTTCGCGAGGCTCTTTGCGGTTCCGGCTTCTTCTCTGATTTCAGATAGAATAGGAAGAAAACCTGTAATTTTGTTTGGTCTTGTGTTTTATTCCGTCTCTTCTTTTTTATATGTTCATGCTCACGATCTTGTTTCGCTTTTTGCTGTTAGGTTGGTTCATGGTGTAGCATCTTCTATGATAGTTCCTGTGAGTTTTGCTTATGCTCTTGATTATACGAGGGGAGGAAGAGAAGGTTTTTCTGCAAGTCTTCTTGGTGGCTCTTTGCTTTTGGGATTCGGTCTTGGACCTGTGATAGGGGGTTTTATCGGTGAGAAAATTGGGGAAGATTACGCTTTCTATTTTATGGGAAGCGCGGGAATTTTTGCTCTTATATACTCTTTTATATTTATTTCAGATAGAAAAGAATCTTTAAAAAGCTCTCAAGAAACAAGGATAAAGGATATTTTCTCATCTAAGGTTTTTATATTTTCTTTCGTAATATGGTTTTTAATGATGTTCCAAAGAGGAGTAGTTATATCTTATTTTCCGCTTTTTCTTGAGAATTTAGGATTTAACAAGACAAGTGTCGGTGCTTTCCTGACAACCTATGCAATTTTGTCGTCTGCTTTGCAATATGCTTCAGGAAATTTTATAGATAGATTCCAGAATAAGTTTACACCTTCTTTCTTTTTATCAGTTTTATCTTATCTGCTTCTTTTCCCTTTTTATTTTGGAAATGGAAGTTTTATCATATTTACAGTTATTCTTTCTGGTGTCCTTTCATCTTTGGTATATCCTTTGGTTATGGCTGAACTTGGTGCAGAAGCGAAAAGAAAACGAAAGGTTGGTGGAACTATAGGCTTTATGGATTGGGCATTTTCAATAGGAAATATCCTCGGTCCAACTTCTATGGGATTTATTTCAAAATACACCGGAGTGAATCTTATGTTTGTTGTTCTTTCCTTAATCGGAGTTATTTCAGTCTCAATTTTCTATTTCATTTACAGGGCAGTTAGAGAAGAATCCAGAGGAGAATAATTATGCATGATGCCAGTAGGTAGATCGGATTTGAAGATAAGGAAAATATTTTTAGATGTACTGAGATCGGGTGGTGAATTTAATCCGCATGTTGTTCGGAAATTTGAAGATGATATTTTCAGAATTGCGAAAACATTTGGTGTGGAGCAAGAAATTTTTTACAATTTCAAAAAATATATCCGTCTTGATCTCTTCTCATTACAGTCAAAGATTTATAGGGAGAAGGTTATTGCTTATGTTGAGTTTTTGAAGAGACTTAAATCTGTAGGGAATTTTATTCTAATGAAGGGTTTGGGTGTTGCTCAAAAATATTATAAAAACATTCTCGGCAGACACGTTGGAGATATAGATATCCTTGTTCCTGAAGAGGAGAAAGTTGATTTTGTTCTTTTTTTCTCCAAGATAGGTATGAGGAGATCAAGACTTTCTGAAATAAAAAAAAAGTTCGGACATTCTGAACAGTTTTTCGCTGGAGATATATCCGTTGGGTTACATACATACCTTTGTGATAGATTCTTTGCAGAGTTGAAGTATGAGGATGTAGAAACTCAAAAAGTTTTTCTGGAGATCGGTAGAAAGTCAGTTGAGGTTCTAACACTGGATAATCAGTGGGACTTGATAGAGCTTTCTTTACACGCTTTCCAACACGCGTTTGCTCTGAGGATACTGCTTGACATATACAAGGTTTTGTTTTCCAAACCAGATCTCAGGAAGGTGGATAACATAGTTCGGAAATTTAATTTGGGAAATATGGTTTTAGTTTCTTCTCTTTCTTCTTTGAAGTTTTTTTCTAATGATATGGATATGATAAAGAGAATCTGTTCTGAGTTTAGTTTTTCTTTTATAGACCTTTTATTTTCGGATTTTATATCTTCCGAATTTTTTCTTTTTGATTTTAGACAGTATCTTTATAGTATTCCATACTTAGACAAGATTTTTTCTCTCATTATTGCTCGTAGGTTTCCTTTCAAAAAGGTGTTAAGTATTATTCCATATCTTCCGAAAGAGTTTATAAGAAGATATAAGGGTGTTTATGATACGACTATTTAGGTATGTAAATTCTTTCCTTTTTTTGATGTTGATCTTGTTTTTCTTTGAGGGATGCATGAAGAGAAACATATCATCTTCAGTAGGTAGTGGAATTGGTTTTCCCCCGCAGAGCGGTATTGCTAGGTTGAGACTCACTCCAGGAAACATTGATGAAAATGTTAGGCCTGCTATAGATTTTTACGGTATATATAGGCTGGATAAAAAAGATTTTGTTCCTTCTACTGGCTTTGGTTTAATTTTTGATATCCTTGAGATAGATGACAGAGTATTTCCAGCATTTGGTTCTTCTCTTAATCTTATATATCTTTACGATAAGGAGCAAAAGAAATGGAATGTAAATAGTGAGTTTCTTCTTGTTATTTATGCCGAGAGTGTTATATCTAAGAATTTATCTGTATTTTACGAGCTCCCGGTGAATGTTGTCAGGGCTAATATCTTCCCAAAGTTTGGTCTCATCGTTGGAGGTGTATTTTACATAAAAAGGGAAGGGAGGTAATAGGATGAGACTTTATTTTTTGTTTTTTTTGTTGTTTATCTTTTATGGATGTTATAAGGTTCCTCCACCTCCGCCACCTGGAGCTTATGTTCCTCCTGAGACAAGATATCCGATTGGGCCGGGGGACTTTGTTGAGATAAGGCTTTTTCCAGATGATATAAGTTTTTCTGGAGTTTATCAGGTAGATGATGAAGGGAGGGTAATACTTCCGCTTTTGGGGGAGGTCTATGTTGCTGGACTCACATCTGTGGTGCTACGTTTGAAGATGGAAGAACTCCTATCAAAATACATAAGGAACCCTAAAGTCGCCGTTTACATAAGAGATATGAAGAGTCAGAAGATATTCGTTTGGACAAATGAGAAAGTTGGAGTTATATTTCTTCAGAGGCCTATAAATGTCCTTGAAACTGCAATTATGGCTGGAGTTTCTCCACGCACTTCAAAGCTTTCAAGAATCTATATACTCAGATGGGATGAAAGTAAAAAACGGAGCGATATATATTCGGTAGATCTTGAAAAGATTATAAGAGAGGGAGATTTCTCGCAGAATGTGTATCTTCACCCTGGGGACATTGTTTTTATTCCATCAAAATATACTGAATCTTTCAGAGAAGTTCTTAGTTTTTATTCATCAATTGGTTGGGGTTTGCTTTATGGATTTTCCGGACTCCAGGTTCTTGGGATTGCTAGGTAATTTGTTTTTTTCCTGATTTAATTTTGGTTTATTACAAAATTCAATAAAAGGTGGAACTCTTTGGAACGGATGGTATAAGATTTTTGACAGTTCAAGATAAAAATAAGGAACTAGTTTATTCTCCTTTTTTCATATCTCGTATTGGATATGCGGCGGCAAGAGTTTTAAAAAAAGGTAAATATATTCTTGTATGGGACACTAGAAAATCATCTCATCATATAAGTTATACTTTTTCCGCGGTCTTATCTTCTTTTGGATTTGAAACTTTGCTCGGTGGAGTTCTCCCTACACCTTCTGTTTCTGCTCTGATAATTTCTTTAGGACTTTCTGGAGGTTTTTCTGTTTCCGCATCTCATAATCCACCCGAATTCAATGGGATAAAATTTTTTCTTGAAAATGGCCTGAAAGCAGATGAGGATACAGAGGCAAAGATAGAATCAGAGTTTTCGAAATTTTCTGAGGATAAAATTACTTGCCAGATCTCTCATATTCGCAATTTTGAAGATGTAGCTTACTCAGCTTATGTTAGCTTTATTAAGAATTTGTTTCCGAAAGGTTTTTTGAGGGGTTTAAAGATTGTTTTAGATTGTTCAAATGGTGCTACATATAAGGTTGCTCCGCATATTTTCTCTTCGTTTTTAGCAGATATTGAATTAGTTGGTTGCAATCCAGATGGAGAAAACATAAACGTTGGTGTTGGATCTGAAAATCCTAATGCAGCTTTGAGAAAGAGTGGGGATTTCAAGCTTATATTTGATGGAGATGGAGACAGGATTCTCATAGGAGATAGTAAGGGGAATCTTTATGATGGTGATCATATAATCTCTCTTCTTACAAGATTTATGAAAGATGAAGGAAAGCTAAAGGGAGCAGTTGTTGGGACTATTTTATCTAATAAGGCTTTGGAGGATTTTGTGAAAAATAAACTTGGTGCGAGATTTGAGAGAGTTAATGTCGGGGATAGAAATATAGCTTATAAGATGAGGGAGATTGGCTCTAATATAGGTGGGGAAGAATCTGGACATATTATTCTGTCTGATATAGTGCCTACAGGAGATGGGATAATAGTTGGGCTCCAAACATTGTTTTATATTTTGAAATCCGGTAAGGATTTGAGTGATTTAGTGATAAAGAAATATTACCAAGCTAAGGGCAAGATAGATGTTCCAAAGAAAGAGGATTTGGGTTCGGAGAAATTTTCTTTTTTGCATAAGATATTTTCAGATATTGAGAGAGCGGGGGGGAGAGCTGTTGTCAGGTATTCTGGGACCGAGCCCGTTTTAAGAGTTATGGTTGAGCACGCGGATGAAAGTTTTGCAGAAAGATACAAGGATATTATAATAGGTGAGCTTTCACCTATTTTTAGGAATCAGGCTTAATTCTGGTCGCAGGACTTTTTTAAATGCGTGGAAAATTTTGTAAGTTAGGTGTGCGAAGAAATAGGTATCTGTATTTTCAGATTTCCACACCGAATATTCTTGGATGTTTATAGTCATAGAAACCTTTTCCGACTTTCCTACCAAGGTGCCCTGCCGAGACAAGCTCTCTGAGCTTGGCAGGAGCAGAGAATCTTTGATCTTTTGTTCTTTCAAATACATTGTCAGCTATTGCAAGAACTATGTCAAGTCCCATAAAATCAGCAAGTTCAAAGGGGCCCATGGGTTGTCCTAATCCAAGTTTGCATGCCTTATCTATATCTTCTGGTTTTGCTATTCCCTTCTCATACATTTCTATAGCTTCAAGTATAAATGGTATGAGTAAAGCATTTCCTATAAACCCAGGGGTATCTCTCGCTATCACGGGTTCTTTGTCTAAGTTTTTTGCGAAATCAACTGCAAACTTTATAAATGCTTCGTCTGTTTTTAGGGATGGGATGACTTCTATGAGTTTCATTACAGGTGGGGGGTTAAAGAAGTGGAATCCTAAGAATCTTTCTGGATTTTTGAGAGCTCTGGCGATTTCAATAACCGGTATGGAAGATGTATTTGTGAATATTGGAGTGTTCTCATTCACTACTTCTTCTACTTTTGAAAGAACATCATGTTTTATCTTTATGTCTTCATTCACTGCTTCTATTACAAGTGAATCTGGTGAGATGTCAGATATATTTGTTGTTCCACGCATTCTTGAGATGTTGTCTTTTATTTTTTCTTCTGTTATTCTTCCTCTTTTGAGGCTTCCTTCATAGAATTTTTTAATGTGCTCAATACCTTTTTGAAGTGTTTTTTCATCTTTCTCTACTACTACGACATTGAAACCTTTGTTGAGTAGGACGATAGCTATTCCAAATCCCATTACTCCGCATCCTATAACAGCACAGTTTTTTATATCTTGCATGTTTTTTATTTTTTCTTTATTACGCTCAATCTTCGGTTTTTCAGGATTTATTAGGTTATTTGGATAAATTTTTTAGTGATGTAAAATAATTATTTTATTTTTGGCGAAAGTTATTTTATATGCAGGCGGATGAGTTTATTCTTTTCAAAGGTGAAGCTATAAAATTGATACAGGATGCGATATGTAAGATTGAAAGATTAGTTAATAAGTATGATGAGAAAGTTCTGTATGATGCCTATTCAGATATTCATACTGTAAAAGGTGAGGCTGGTTTTTTTAAACTGAATGATGTTGCGGAAGTCCTACATTTTGTTGAGGAAGAAATAAATAGATTAGCGAAAGAAGGGAAAGTTGTAGAGGAGCAAGTTGATGAGATAAAGAAGAAACTACTTTTCGTTGTTGCAAGGATAAAAAGTATAAGGAATGAAGATATAAGGAATGAGGAAGATTTTTTAGAGTATGTCAAGAATTTTTTTGATGAGTATGCAAGGTATTTGGGTAAGAATGCTAAGCTTGATTTTAAAATAGATGCATCTGTTGGGGAAAACTTGATTTACCTTATGCACATTGTGATAGGACTTTTGAGGAATGCATTGGAACATGCTATAGAGTTCCCGGAGCAGAGGAAACTTAAAAACAAAGATGAGGTGGGGAAGATATCTATAAGTATTTCTATGCTTCCGTCGCATAGGATAGAGTTTTATTATAGAGATGATGGTGTTGGTTTTCCTGAAGAGATAGTTTCAAAGGTCAATAGCGGAGATATAGAGTCTATAAAAGGTTTTTCATCAAGTGTTGGAAGGGTTTCTATACACTCGGGTAGGGGTATGGGGCTATATTCAATTTATAAAATTATAACAAGTAAGTTTTGTGATGGTAAGATATTTATCAGGAGCGAGAAAGATAGAGGTTCCGAGATAAATATTACTTTTTTATTGAAAGATAGGGAAGAGAAATGTTAGCTCTGCTAATATTATTTTAGTAAATATTGTGAAAGATATTGAAAATTGTTCTTTTAAGGTTGAATTATTATAATTTAATTTTGAGAGGGGACTGGAAGTTATGTCCTTAAATGTGCTAGCAATAGGAGCTCATCCAGATGATGTTGAATTTGGTTGCGGAGGAACATTAATAAAATTGTCAAGGCTTGGTGCCAAGATAACCATTTTCATCGCTACTTCTGGAGATGTTGGCGGTGAGGCCGAGGTTAGAATAAATGAATCAAAAAAGGCTGCAGAATTTCTCAAATCTAAAATTTTGTTTGGAGGTTTCAAAGATACCTATCTTTCTTATTCAAGAGAGCTTATTCAGAAAATAGAATCAGTTGTTAAAGAGGCGAATCCTCATATAATCTTTGTCAATTATTATGAGGATACTCACCAGGATCATTATGCTCTTTCAAAAGCCACGATAACTGCTACAAGATATTCAAGAAATCTTCTTTTTTATGAGGTTCCAAGCACATCTGCAAGCTTTAAACCAGATGTTTTTACAGATGTTTCAGATGTTCTTGAGGAAAAATTGAAACTCCTTCTTTGCCATGAATCTCAGGTTTATAAAGTAAATATTGGAAGTTTGGACATATTGCAGGTTGCTAAATCTACTGCGAACTTCAGAGGGATTCAAGCAAGGTGTGAGTACGCTGAGGGATTCTCTCCATATAGATTTCAGTTCCTTGAAATACTTGAGATAATGGGTAATGGAACTTTGAAAAGATTTTGAAACTTTTGGTTTTCATAAATAAGACGAATTTGCTCAGGAAACTTCCAATAAATATTAGGGAATTTCCAATAAATATTTTCGAGAATATAAATTAAAAAACAAGAATATTGAGAAATGTTCAGATAAATATTTATTAGGATGTTTCAGCTGAAGGTAAAGAGACTATCGGATACAGCAAAACTTCCAGTTTATGCAACAGATGGATCTGCTGGTATGGATCTTTTTTCAGATGAGGATATTGAGTTAAAGCCAATGGAGATAAAAGCCGTTGGGACAGGTATAGCTATTGAGATTCCATATGGTTATGAGGGACAAGTCAGGCCAAGATCTGGTTTAGCCTTGAAAGGTATAACAGTAGCTAATGCTCCTGGAACCATAGATTCTGATTACAGAGGAGAGGTTAAGGTTATACTTATTAATCTCTCTGGAAAAACTTTCAGAGTTGAAAAAGGTATGAGGATAGCTCAACTTGTTGTGAACCGTTGTGAAAGGGTTAAGATTGAGGAGGTTTCAGATCTTTCTGAAACAAGTAGAGGGAGTGGAGGATTTGGAAGCACTGGTATTAAATAATTGAGTCATAATTAAGCAAAAGTTTATTCCTATCCTTTCTTGCTCATATTACAAATTTTTTATAAAAATCAAGCAAGAAGAATTGATAAAATTATGAACACCCTTGATAAAATAGGTTATATTCTTATAGGAGTATTTGCTTTACAAATATTTACGGGTATTCAAAAATAGAATAAAGTGGAATATGTGAATTTCAGGAATAGAGTTTTAAATTACCAAAAAAAAGAGAATTATGAACACCTCTCAAATAATTCAGAATGTGAATGCGAAGTTAAATGAAGGAACGTAGGGATGATAATTTGGTTCAAAAATGAGGAAAGACGTAAGCGGAAGAGTAAATCCAATATATAGGAAGATTTTGTTTTCTACCATTGGGATATTAAATCCTAAGGATGGTATAAAGGTAAGTCCTGCAATATTGTCTTTTTTTCTCAGGACTTTTTCTCCTTGTTGTTCTAGTTCATTTGCTATATCAAGGAATACAGGAGTTTTGATGAAGAATACCCCGAGTCTCAGGTTAGTTGAAAAACTTACAGAGGAACCTGATGGACTAGCAGCGATATTCATTTGTACATATGCGTGTCCTTCTGTAAGATTTGTCCTTTGACCTTCTCTCGACCAGTTCAGATCAGAAGCAAGGGCACCACCTATTCCCCCACCAACTCCCATGAATGCATTTTTTCCTTTGATTATCTTTATGATAAGAGACAGGTCGGAAGTTATAACATTGTATTCTTTTCTGAGGCCGGAGAAAATAATCCCACCTAATCCGAGTCCCACTGTATAATCTCTCCATCTTAATCCAGCTATTAGATATGGGCGTAAGTTGGATGCACCGATACCGAATTTAAACTCGTTTTTGTTTTCTTCCATTATCTTATCAGTTTCTATTAATGTTTCTATTGATGTTAAGGCTATTGTCTCGCTTGACGGAGGGATCACAGAGGCACTTCCAGCTCCTTCCATTCTCTTCGCACAGCCAACAAGAAGAAATAAGATGGGAATTAATCTTTTTCCTGATTCCCTCATTGTAAATAATATTTTATCATCTAATTTTAAAGATTTTTGAAAATTTATGGTATATTTTGTTCAGCAATTTTACAGAGCAATCTAAGCTTATGAAGAAATTTTTGTTTGCTTGATTGTTGATATTATGTATAGATTATTTCAAATATTATTTATCTTGACTATTGCATAATATGATTTTGTTTCACTGAAATGGGATAAAAGTGTTTTGGGAATATTTTTCCATTTTACGAGCGTGACCAGATGGAGGTAGTTTTGATTATATAAGATTTTTGCTCTGTCGCAAACATAGTTAAAAGCAGAAAAAATATGACAGAAATCTTCACAAAAATTAATCGACAAAAGATTAAAAACCTTACAAAATTTACCTCCCTTACCAAGATATGAATGTTATAAACTACAGCGAGAAGAAGTGCCATCCTTTCCTTTGATTCTTCTCTCCTCTCCATTAATCAGTGAATTTCCTTTTGACCTATCATCGTTTCACATATCCTCCTTTCGTTAAAAATCCCTAACTCCTTAAGTACAACAATTCTTGTATTATCCTCCAAAAACTCTTAATTCTTCCTCATCTCCTTATATGTGGAATTATCCTAAAAGGCAGAGAAAATCTAAAGTTTCCCTTCCAATCAAATGTCCATAACTTCAAAAAATAGGAGAAAGTTCCTCAAGTTTTCTATTGAGAATCGGTCCCTGGACCCTTTGTAATAGAAAGGCAAGCTTGAGTATCTACAAGATAAATATCCAAGATTTTCTCTTCTTCTTATAATAAAAAGAAGCTGAATCTTCCTTCAAACCTATCACAGGAAGAGAAAAAGATTTTGAGAAGATATGAGCTTTCTTTTCAAGAAGATTTTGAATATCTTCAAAATTTCTGTAATTCTCTGTGGAAAATGATCAGGAAATTTTCTAAATCTAAGAACTCATGTCAGAAGATGATTTTATGAATTCTTCAAGACCTCTCCAATCTATGTAAAGCTTCAAGAAAGAGAACAGCTGAGACTAGTGAAGGGAATTTGTAGGTATTTTTGTTTTTTGCGATATTCAGGCAAAGATTCAGTGCAAACTTTTAGAGCAACTTTAAGGAACATTAGGTATCTTCCGTTATATAATTTTTATTGTTCATGTTTATCACCAATCCTTTTATTCCTCGTATTTCTCACTTTCTCCATAATATACCTTGAAAGAAATATGGTATTTTTTTAAATTTTTGAATGATTGCGACAGAGCATGAGATTTTCATCATTTTGCTACTTTTATGAGAGTTCTGTTTCTTATTTATTTGGTATAAACCAATAAAGAACGTTGAAGATTAAATGATTTCTCTTGTTTTATCTTGTTTTTCATTTCAAGTTTTGTAGAAAGTAGCTTTTTGAAATTTCGATATGGAGGATTAATTTTGATTATAAGATTTTCACTATTCGTATATATTTGTTGGTGAGACAGAAAATGATACTACAAGTTTCTCGCGTGGGTTGTTGGTCATGTAGGGATTGGGAGAAAAACATTTTAAGAAATCTTTATGAGCTTGGCGTTTTGCATACTGCCTGTGATACTAGCAAAGAGATTATTTCGAGATTAAAAAAAAGATCGTAATTGGTAATTATATTCCACCTAACTATATTTATAAAAAGTGATATGAGATTAGAGGATTTAATACGCATTTTACAAAAGGAAGAAACAGCGGAAGCATATCTAAGAGAAAAAGGGATTCTTAAAACCTTTTCAGAATGCATATTTTGTAGGAGTCCCACTATTGGCAAAATTAGAAGAAATTTTTATCGGTGTCATAGATGTAAAAGAGAATGGAGTAGTAGAAAAGGGAGTATATTAGAGAATGAATCGTCAGTTTTTGTTAATTTTGAAGCTATTTCTTTTGGAGATACCAGTAAATCAAGTATGTAGAGAAGTTGGATTAAGTTATCGGACGGTTCAAAAAGTATATCAGTTAATACGTAAAAAGATTTATGAATATAGGTGAGAGATGGTTTTAAAAGGAGAAATAAAGATGGATGAGGTTGGAGGGAAGAGGAAGCGGAATAGAGGTAAGAGGAGCAAGGCAAAGGACACCTGTTTTTGGAATATTTTTTTGGAATATTAGAGAGGAATAGAAGATTGAGTGTAGAGGTAGTAGAAGATGTATCAGCAGATATTCAGAGAGACGATAAAGAAAGTAAAGAGGGGAAGTTTGATTTATACGGATAAGTTTAGAAGTTATGATGGGATAGTATGGATTTAAGCATAAGAGGATAGATAAAAGTCAGAGATTTACGAATGGAAGGTTATATGGGATAGAGGGATTTTGTTCATATGCGAATGAGAGGTTATTAAGAT
>Ga0209289_100056_pt1 | contig 73177 bp, 72 predicted proteins | sample GXS110809BmetaG_FD_184121 | JGI IMG/M metagenome (GOLD analysis project Ga0209289, IMG submission 184121) | Hot spring microbial communities from Gongxiaoshe hot spring, China to study Microbial Dark Matter (Phase II) - GXS 110809B (SPAdes)... ... | reverse complement strand
GACGACCACCATTCCGTACTACATTCCCTCGGGCGTGGGCCGAGCGGAGCTGGTGGTGCGGGACCTTGGGGGACGGGAGCTGAGGCGGGTGGAGCTGTCCGAGCGCGGGGCGCATGGGCAAATCACGCTGGAGATGCGCTTGTTGGGCTCGGGGACGTATGAGTATGCCTTGGTGCTGGATGGGCGCACGGTGGCGGTCAAACAAATGACCTTGGTGCGGTAAAACTATTCCCCAGCGGCAACAGTGGTGGGGCAGTGCTTGAACGGCACTGCCCCATTTTCTTTTAGATGCTGAAAGGAGGTTCCCTCACTCTTTCAACAGCTTTCACTCTTTCAACAGCTTTCCCAGATACTTCTCCCCTGCACCGTCCTAAAGTCAGAGCACCAAATTTGAGCCCTCGTGTGTAATTTTGTGATGCTAATTTGGACTAAGTTTAATCAATCAAGCCCTTGGGATGTGCCGGGTAGGATACTTCGGGGTTGGGGTAGGGTTCTTTACTGGGGTGGCAGTGTTTGGACAGTTAGACACTGGGCGGACGTATCAAGTCCCAGAAATTCAAGTGGTGAAGCGGCAGAACCGGGAGAGTTTCAGTGGGAGCTACGTCTGGATAGCGCCGCAGCGATATGAGCAGCTCCACGCGACGAGCATAGAGGAGGTTTTGCGGACGGTACCTGGGGTGTTTGTTCGGCTAGAGGATGGGTTAGGGTTGCGCGTAAATATTGGGATTCGTGGGCTACCACCGTCACGGAGTGAGAAAGTCCTGCTGTTGGAAGATGGAATCCCGATAGCGCCGGCACCGTATGGGTATCCGGAGTTGTATTACCATCCGCCTTTGGATCGGATCCAGGGTGTAGAGGTAGTGAAGGGAGGGGCACAGGTACTATATGGACCGCAGACGATCGGTGGAGTCATCAACTACGTGACGGCAATTCCTTCACGTGAGCGGCGGTGGCGGGTGCGGGCGTCCGTGGGGACGCGTCGGTATGGGAGTATTTACGGTCTCTATAGCGCTTTGGCTCCGGAAGGATCGGGTGTTCTCCTGGAGGGGCTGTACAAGCAGGGTCAGCTCAACCGAGAGAACACAGGTGTTCGGATTGGCGATATTGTCCTGAAGACATGGGTCCGCCCTGCCGCAGCGCATCGGTTATTGTTCAAGGTAAACGTCTACGATGAAGTATGTCAGGCGACGTATGCGGGATTGACACAGGCGCAGTTTGAGGAGAATCCCTACCAGAATCCGTTCCCCCACGACACATTCTTCGTTGAGCGTTATGCAGGGCAGGTTCGGTGGGAATGGGAGCTGCCGCAAGGGGGTGTATCTGTGACGGGTTATGGTACCTATCTGCAGCGGGATTGGTGGCGGCAGGGGAGTCTGGTGCGGCGGCGGACGGCCGACGGGCGAGATACCCTGGTTTCTGCCGATAATAGTGCCGATCCGGGGAACGAGCCGGGGGTGCGAGCGATTCCTGATCCGGGGCGGGCGGATGGGAGATTGCGCCGGTACTGGTTCGCTGGCGTGGAGGGACGGTGGCAGCAGAGTATCCAGACCGGAGAGGTTTTCCACCGACTCACTGTAGGGGCTCGGGTCCACGGGGAGCGACAGCACCGATATCAGATTCGGGCGACTTCCGCTATCGGGCGTACGGGGGCGATCGTAGAAGACAATTGGCGATGGGGACGGGCTCTTGGGGCGTATGTTCAGGAGCAGCTTTTCTGGCGGCGATGGGTGCTGACGGCAGGGATACGAATGGAGCTCATCCACTATCGGCGTTTGAATGTCCTGGGACAGAATGGTCTTGGTGCCGCTGGGCAGAGCCAATTCTGGACATTGATTCCGGCGATAGGACTTGTGCTTATTCCTGCAGAGACATGGAGAGTCTTTGCGGGGCTTCATGCCGGTTTTGCTCCACCACGGGTGGAAGATGTCATTGACAACAGTGGAGGTGTCACGGAGTTGGAACCCGAGCGGAGTTGGAATTGGGAGCTGGGAGTTCGGGTGCAGCCCATATCGGGGCTCAATGTCGAGATTGTTGGCTTCTGGCTGGACTATCGCAACCAGATTATCACCGCAACCCTTGCGGGCGGTATAACCAGCGCATTGACCAATGCAGGGCGGACGTCACACCAAGGGATAGAGGTCATGGTAGAAGCGGATGCACAGCAGCTTTTCGGTGGTCCCGATGTGCGATTGTTCGGCAGCGCAACGTGGTTACCGGTGGCACGGTATGAGGGGAATCGGTACAGCATCCTGGAGCCGACGGTGCGCATTACGGGACACCGGCTTCCCTATGCTCCGGAGTATCAGCTCTCGGCAACGCTGCAGTGGAAGCCCTGGAGCTTTCTCCTTCTGCAGGGGGTGCTCACTTCCGTTGGAGCACAGTTTGGGGATGATTTGAACACGGTAGAAGGAACTCCCAATGGGCGCCAGGGTCGTTTGTCCCCGTTTACGGTGGTGGACGGCACTGTGGAGTGGCAGCTCCCTTCTTGGGGAGTGAATTTCGTCTTGTCGGCGAAGAATCTCCTCAACCGTGTGTATATCGCTGATCGGAGTCGGGGTCTCCTGCCCGGGATGCCGCGCATGGTGCAGGTGGGCATAGAGTGGCAGCGCTGAGGAGGTAAGGGGGTTCTTAATTTTGCGTCGCTTCGGTGAAAAGGCTAGAAGGTGAGCGTGTCTGGGATTAGCGAAGCGGTGGTAGAGCAGGGGCTTTTCCCGGAGGAACTCCAGGGCAGAGTGAGGGGACTTCCGCCTCTCCTCAAATGGGCTGGTGGGAAGCGCTGGCTTGTGCCCGTTTTGGCGCCGCTGTGGCGTTCACATGCCCACCGACGCTGGGTGGACCCATTCTGTGGAGGCCTGGCGCTTCCCCTGGCGCTCGGCCCTGAGCGGGCACTGCTCAACGACATTAACCCGCATCTTATCAACTTTTACCGCCAGGTACAGCAGGGGCTCCGCCTCAGCTTGCCTATGGCCCCTGAGCGGGGACTTTATGAGGCCTATCGGAAGCGCTTCAATGAGCTGATTCGCGAGGGCAAGACATGGACTCAAGAGGCGGCGCAGCTTTTCTACTACCTGAACCGGACTGGCTACAACGGGCTGTGTCGCTTCAACCGAAAGGGGGAATACAATGTGCCCTTTGGGCGTTACAAAAAGGTAGAGTATGCGCGCGATTTCCAGCCCTACCAGCTCCTCATGCGGGAGTGGGAGTTTTGTTGTGGCGATTTTGAAGAGGTGAGGTTAGAAAGCGATGACTTTCTCTACGCCGACCCGCCCTACGATGTAGAGTTTCGGCAGTACACTGCTGAAGGCTTCTCTTGGGAAGACCAACTCAGGCTGGCTGAATGGCTCTACCGACACCGAGGGCCCGTCGTTGTTTCGGGACAGGCAACGGAGCGCATTGTTCAGCTATACGAAAGGTTGGGGTTTCGCTTGCGCTTTGTCCGGGGACCTCGCCTGATAAGCTGCACGGGTGATAGGACACCGGCGGTTGAAATGATAGCCGTACGCAATCTGTAGGCCATGGCAGCGTGCAATACCACTACAGGCAAGGTGCTGGAAGAGATGATTGAGCCGGTACTGCGAAGAGCCGGATACCACTACGTCGCTCAGTATCCCGTTGGCCAAAGGCCCGATGGAAAGCCATATCGGGCAGATTTGGTGATTCTTGAGCCGCGTAGGATTGTGATTTCCCTCAAGTGGCAGCAGGTGGGTGGAACAGCGGAGGAGAAGGTGCCTTTTGAACTCATGACTCTTGCATACCTGGTCCACCAAGGGAAATGCGAGAAAGCCTATCTAGTTCTGGGGGGAACAGGGTGGAGTCCTCGGTTAAGAGAGTTCTACTTGAGGGGTGGTGTGCGGCAATTTTTTGTTCTGCCGAGTGAGGTGGAATTGGTATCGCTGGAAGACTTCGTTGCCCAGGTTAATAAAGGTGGGTTGTAGGCATGGCAAGCGGGACACTGTTCCGGAAGCCTTTGGAGCGATGCGCTATCTCAGGTAGGGGAGTAGGTGGGCTCATTGTAGGCATAGCCATGGTGGTTGGGGAGGGGATAGGGCAGGAGAGGGCAAGGGGAAAGGAGCTGGAATTATCGGAGTTACTTCGTCATCCGGCGCGGGTTACAGCGGAGATTATCACGAAGACGGGGTGTTCCCTGGGGCGATATGAGGCGCTGCCAGTCTGGAGAGTAATAGCCCCGTTTGTAGACGGGATACCGAGGACAACCCAGCAGACAATGGTGTTGGTTTTCACGGCTGCCGATGGTTCGCAGACGGTGTTGAGCATGGCGGAGGTAATGCCACCGGTTCCTTTGCCGCCTCTTCTCCTTTTGCGTCGTGTCGAAGGGGGGATTGGAGATACCGTGCGCGTGCCTGTCCGAGGGGGAAGGGTTGACATATCCCTTGTTGAGCAAGCGGTGGCGCCAGCGGTGCGTCTTCGGTATCGGTTGCAGGCGGTGCTCCCGAGGGAGCCAGAGTTTCGCTTCCCAGTGCTAGTGGTGGGTGCGGATGTGGAGCCTTTGCGGTGGCTTCCCAGTGTCGTACGTGTGGACATAGTAGAACCTTTTCAGGGACAGGCCCGATGAAGGTGCCGTTGTGGAAAATCGCCCATGCCCGCAGTGGCGATAAAGGCGATGCCGTTAACTGTGGTGTGATTGCCTATCGTGCCGAGTGGTATCCTGTGTTACGGGACTATCTGACGGCTGAGCGGGTGAAGGAGTACTTCACCGGAATCTGCTTCGGCCCGGTAGAGCGATATGAGCTGCCGAACCTGTGGGCATTGAATTTCGTGCTGCACAACACCTTAGGAGGTGGGGGAACAGTGTCGCTCAAGTTGGACTCCCAGGGCAAGACGATTGCTTCGGCAATGCTGATGCTGGAGTTGGACATCCCTGATGAGCTTGTCCATCGGTTGGGAATCCCCACAGAATGAAGGCGGAGCTATTGGCTCGGTCGCCGCAGGCGATTCGGCGGATGTTTGCGGAATTGGCGCCATATTACGACTGCTCCAACACGCTCTTGAGTTTTGGGGTTCACCATTGGTGGCGCTGGAAAGCCGTGCATCTTTCAGGGGTACGGGAGGGGATGTCTGTACTGGATTGTGCCACGGGGACTGGGGACTTTGCCCTGGCGTTTTGGCGGCGCGTGGGTCCGAGTGGACGAGTGGTGGGTGTGGATTTCTGTGAGGCAATGTTGGAGCGTGCTCGGCAGAAGGCGCAGCGCCGAGGAGTGCCGATCCAATTGATACGTGCGGATTGTCTTGCGCTGCCCTTTGCGGAAGCAACCTTTGACGTAAGTGGTATTGCCTTCGGAATTCGGAATGTCCAAGACTGCGGAGCGTGCCTACGCGAGATGGCGCGCGTAGTGCGACCCGGCGGAAGGGTAGTCGTCCTTGAGTTGGGACAGCCAAAGGGAGTGCTGCGGAGTGTCTATGCGCTCTATAGCCGGTATTGGATTCCCCTGTTCGGTGAGCTATTTGCCCAGAACCGAAGAGCGTATGAGTATTTACATGCCTCCTCGGCAAGTTTCCCATCGGGACAGGAGTTTGTAGATATGCTGCAGCAGCTTGGGGTGTTTCGGGAGGTGCGAATGTACCCGTTCACGGGGGGTATCGCGTGGTGTTATGTGGCAACGGTGGTCTGAGGAGATGGGGCGGGAGGAACTGGCGCGGGAGATTGTCAAGGTTGCGTACCGAAGGGGACAGTTTCAGCTCCGCTCAGGACAGTGGAGTCAGGAGTATGTGGACAAGTACCAGTTTGAGGCACGTCCGCAGCTATTGCGGGCTCTCGGAGAGCTTATTGCTGCACAGCTTCCAGCGGAGACGGAGGTTATTGCCGGTGTGGAGCTAGGAGGGATACCTTTGGCGGTAGCCGTCAGCCTTGCCAGCGGGATTCCATGCGCGTTTGTGCGCAAGCAGGCGAAGGAGTACGGGACGCAGCGCCGTAGCGAGGGATATCCTGTGGCGGGACGGAAAGTTGTCCTTGTGGAGGATGTGGTGACCACTGGTGGACAGCTGCTCGCTGGAATTGAAGCTCTGCGGGCGGAAGGTGCCCAAGTGTTACTGTCTATCTGCATCGTGGATCGCCAGCAAGGGGCAGCGGAACGGCTTCAGTCTCTGGGAGTCCCCTTCCGGGCACTCTTTACACTGGCGGAACTAAAGGTGTTAGCGGACCGTTCTTCTGAGGCAGATGTGGTATAGGTGCTTGTTGAACCGCGTTCGGGAGGGACCCATGAGGCATGCTGCAGTAATCGCTCTTGGAGTTCTGTGGTTGCTCGGGTGCGCGAAGGAAGAGACACCGACGCAGCCGAGCCGAGACTCTACAACGGTGCAAGAGCGTACAATCCGCAACCTCTGGGTAGACACAGCCCAGGGATATGCCCTATTGGACTTTGAAAGTGGGGATACTGTCTCGGCATCCCTTCGGCAGACAGAGCAGTGGGATCTGATGCTTCCGGCGCTCACGCCGGCAACGCGAGCGCTGAATATCTTCCTCAACTCTGGAACAGTTAACTCGGTGGGGAAGACGCTAGGTGTTGTGGTCAATGTTCCGTACGACCAACTGGAGCAGGCTCCGCCCGATGATCAACTCCGGCGGGATGATACCAGTGCTGCCAACCGGGTGATTTCGCCCTCGCTCACGGGGGATGGACTCTTTGTGTACAACTTCCAGACGCATACGCTCACCCCATTGCCGAAGACGCTCGTGCTCAAAACGCGCTCGGGCAAGTACGTCAAAGTCCAGTTCGTAAGCCTGTACAAGGACGCTCCTGCGCAGCCTAATCCATTTGACTTGGGCTATTGGACGATCCGGTATACGGTAAGCAGCGTTCGCTCGTTTCGGTAGAAGGCTACCGTAGAGGAGGGCGCAGGAGTTTTATGCTGGTGGCCGCGCTCCACCGAGTCTATGGGGGGTAGCGTCTTGCTTTGCCTCTTGTGACAGCCAAGGCTTAGAGGCGTAGCAGAAAGTTACAACTGCTCCAGCTCCGCTTGGAGGCTCTGGTAGCGGTAGAGGCGGGCATAGAATCCTTGACGCTGCAAGAGTTCCGTATGGGTTCCCTCTTCAACCACAACACCATCGCTGAGCACCACGATGTGATTGGCGAGGGAGAGGCTAGAGATGCGGTGAGCGATGAGGAGAACGGTGTGTTTGGGGACAAGAGCCCGGATCTGTTCCTGAATGGCGGTCTCCGTAGCACTGTCAACCGAGGAGAGGGCGTCGTCCAGGACGAGGACAGGGCTGTTGAGGAGCAGCGCACGGGCGATTGCCAACCGTTGGCGCTGTCCACCGGAGAGCGTGACACCGCGTTCGCCCACAAGGGTAGCGTAGCCGTTCGGCAATCGTTCTACGTCTGGATGGAGGGCTGCCCAGCGGCTGGCACGGAGGACGTCGTCGTGGCTGGCGTTAGGAGCCCCAAAGCGGATGTTATCGGCAATGCTCAAGGAGAAGGCGAAGGGGTCTTGGGGCACAACCGCAATAGCGGCGCGCAAAGTTTCCAGGGGATACTCTCGAATATCCCGTCCATCCAGGAGGATACAGCCGTCGGTGACATCATATAGCCGGGTCAGCAATGCCACCAACGTGCTTTTCCCGCTCCCGATTGGACCAGTAATACCAACAATGCTGCCGGCGGGGATATAGAGATGGACGCCTCGCAGAGCCCATGGACGGTTTTCTGCATATCGAAACCAGACATTGCGGAATTCAATCGTTCCTCGGATCTGGGTGAGGCGGATGGATAGGCGTCCGGTATCCGGTACATCGGGGGCTTGCTCCATGAGGTGGCGAAACCGCTGGGTGGAAGCCGCTGCTCGTTGCACGATGTTGGTGATCCAACCCAGAGCAGCGAAGGGCCAGATGAGCTCATTGGTGTAGAGAAAAAATTGCGTAAGCTGTCCTGCGCTGAGAGTCCCTTGCATCAGGCGGAAGCCTCCGTAGCCCAAGACAATGAGCTGCACCACGCCGACCAGTAGCATCATTGCTGGTGAAGAGAGCGCCTGGAGGCGTCCCAGGTGAAGGTTGCGCCGCATGTATTCCCGGCTCAGCTCTTGGAAGCGTTGCTTTTCGGCCTCTTCGGCCCCGTAGGCGCGCACGACTCGGATGGCGGAATAACTTTCCTGGGCGTGTCGGGTCAGTTCGCCGAAGTGTTCTTGCACCGTTGTGAAAACAGCGTGGACGCGCCGGCCAATGACGTAGGTGATGACTCCGGCAAAGGGGAGCGGCAGCAGAGCCAGGACGGTCATAGGAAGGTCCAGCGTGAGCATGAACAGGAGAGAGAAGAGAAGAGCCATGGCGGTGTTGAGTCCGTACATGATTGCAGGACCCAGGAATTCCCGAATGGAGGGGATGTCATTCGTTGCGTACGCCATAAGCTCTCCGATGGGGTGGGTATGGAAAAAGCGTGCTGAGTGGCGTTCAAGGGTGCGCATGAAGTCGTTGCGTAGTTCATACTCCAAGATTCGGGAGACGACGATGATAGTCTGGCGCATCAGGAAGGTTAGGAGTGCACCCAGCAGAGTCAATCCCAAGATGGTTCCTAGATTGAGCAGGAGACCTTCCGTCGGGAGAGTTCCTGCAATGATGCGGTCGACCGTCTGCCCCACAATCCGCGGAGTGATGGCCCAGGAGAGATTTGCTCCCACCACACAGAGTGCGCCCAGAAGCAGTCGGAGCCAATATCGGCGGAGGTATGGCGATAGCCAGAGAAGCTCACGCATTGTATCGGCTCTGTTACCTGGAAGTCCGGTATACGAACACAAGGCCACTGTAGTGCGGCAGGGAGAGATACAAGTCATCTACAGGTATGAGCCTCACGCTTCGTGATGGCAAATCTCATTTGTCAGGGTATGGGCAGGAAATTTGTTCTCAGCATGTTGAGTGCTTCGGAGAGCGAAATGACAGGGGGTGCAGGAACCACAGGCGGGGAATGGATTCCCTTCGGTGCCCCTTTTCCGGCTCTTCTTGGATGATGTCATGTTGCTGCTCTTTGCTGGAGTGGCCATTTATGCAGTCTCCTATCTCGTCTGGGGCATCATGGGGATCAGTTCCGTGCCACCGTTTCCGGAGGAGCCCAAACAGCAAATTCAACAGGGAGTTGGTCGATCATGAGATTTGCTACCACCGGCTGAGGGATGGTACGAGGCACGTGTTGCTTGGGATGAACGGGGGTGGGTGACAGTGGCGACTATTGTCTGCTTGTGTCTATTTTTTGGATGATCGGCTGGCACGTTTACGGGCAGCAGAATTCTTCCAGCATTTCCTATCGGATTGCGCCCGGTGAATACATGCAGCTCCACTTGGCGTGGGTGGAGCGGTAATAAGATTGGTGAGGAAAATGGAGTTCCCGTCGTTGCCCCTCCGCCAGGTAGCGACATCCTGATGCTTGCCCAAATGTGGCGCTGAGCCCCTGTGCTGGTGCTGCAGAAAGGACAGGGATGCGCGGTCTATCTGACATCAGTGGACTTGTTGCACGGTTTTTCGCTGCAACTGGTAAGCATGAACTTCATGGTGCATCCGGGGTGCAGTTCTACTATGGAGTACCGCTCTCCTGCTTCGTAATGGCGGTGATCTTCCTTACCCGGAGTGGTCGGGAATTAGGGTGGGCGATTGTGCCGCACGAAGCTGTTGAGGTGGAATGGTCATATAGCGCTCTCCTGCAGGGTAGTCCATTGGAGGATTTGCTCCGATGAGGGAACTGAAGGAGCAGATGCGGCAGCCTCATGAACGATATGGCTTGCCGCAGAGGTACGAGGTTGTGTGTTCGGTAGTAGTAGGGAAAAGTCTGCTGCGGGTGGTCTACTTGAGTTCGCAAGGGGTGATGCCTGCGGGGAGAGCTTTCTGCAGTAAAATGCTATCGGGCGATTCTGCGTCTTCTGCCGGCGGTGAAGGGAAAGATTCGAGCAAATGTGGCGCTGGGTTGTAAAGCCAATTGCGCTGGAGAGTGCCATAGGGTTGATGCGGGTGTGGCTGGGGGCAATGATGCTGTGGCATGGGATTCCGAAGTTGGGCCACATGGACTCCTTCCAGCATCGGGTTGGGGAGCTGGGCTTTCCTGTGCCGGAGTTCTTCGCTTGGGCAGCAGCGCTTTCGGAGGTAGTCGGAGGTGCATGTCTTATCCTGGGGCTTGCAACGCGACTGGTCTTACCTTTCATTGTCGTGACGATGGCAACGGCTGTTTTCGTTGCCCATGCTGCGGACCCGTTTTCTCGGAAGGAATTGGCGGCAACTTATGGAATCATAGCGCTTGTGCTGTGGTTTCTTGGTCCGGGGCGATGGGGTTTAGATGGTTGGATTGCCGCACGTCATAGCAGGGAGCGGTAAGATGCAGATCGCATTGGCATCGGACCATGCAGGTTTTGCTTACAAGGAGCGTCTGCGGCAGTTGCTGCAGGAGGCGGGGCATCAGGTGCAGGATCACGGGGCGTATTCGGAGGAATCCAGCGACTATCCCGACTTTGCTGTTTCAGCCGCTCAAGCTGTTGCCCGTGGTGAGGCGGACTACGGTATCCTTATCTGTGGCACAGGGATTGGGGTTAGCATCGTGGCCAATAAGATTGCTGGGGTGCGGGCCGCCAATTGTTGCACGGAGGAGATGGCTCGCTTGAGTCGGCAGCATAATGACGCGAATGTCCTAACTGTTGGGGCCCGGTTGCTTCCGTTTGAGCAGGTGTGGAGGATTGTGGAAGTCTTCCTCACTACTCCGTTTGAGGGCGGGCGTCATGCCCGGCGTGTGGAGAAGATTCACCGTTTGACGGGGCGGTGACCGATGGAACGTGTGGATGTCCTTGCCATCGGTGCCCATCCCGATGACGTGGAGATGTCGTGTGGGGGTACGCTCATCAAGCTTGCACGGGCAGGTTGGCGAGTGGGAATTGTCGATTGCACTCGGGGGGAGTTGGGGAGCCGTGGGACGGTGGAGATCCGAGAACAAGAAGCGGCGAAGGCAGCGGCACTATTGGGTGCCGTGGTACGGGAGAATTTAGGACTGCCCGATGGGAATGTGACCGTCACGTTGGATGCTGTTACGGCGCTGGTGCGATTGTTCCGATTTTACCGTCCGCAGATTGTGCTTTTCCCACCCCCGTTTGAGCGCCATCCCGACCACGAACAGGTGCACCGCCTGGTGCGAGCTGCCTATTTCCATAGTGGACTGGCAAAGCTTGTCACCGTTGGTCCTGATGGGCAGCCGCAGTCACCCTACCGTCCACGACAGCTTTTTTGCTACATGCAGGCCTACGAGTTTCAGCCCAGCTTCTATGTGGACATCAGCGATGTCTATGAGGACAAGGTGCGGGCGGTGCAAGCTCATGCCTCTCAAGTTTACGTTCCTGGGATTTCGCCGGAGGACGAGCCGGAGACGGTGTTATCACGTCCGGAGTTCTGGGAGCTGTTGGAGGTGCGAGCACGGTATTTCGGAATCCGGATTGGTGTGCGGTATGCGGAGGCGTTTCTTGCGTTGACTCCGTTGGGGATTCCAACCTTGGCGATTTGGTTGCAGCCGGATCCGTAGTCTAGTTGGTGTTATCTACGGCGTTTCTTCTGCTCCGTTGCGGTCTGGAGGGGCTTAATGTGGAGGATGTTTCTGGCGGTAAAGCGAGTCACGGTGTGTGGGTTGAAGGGGAGGAAATCGATCCGAATTTCCCGACGTCGGGCGGCGATGTAGGCAGCAACGGTGGGTTCGACGTAGTTGGCAATCGTGTGCAGGAGGGTGTGCCCGCTGCGTTCAAAGTCAGCCCGATACCAGGCGAAGAAGGGGGAGAGCCAGAGCGTATTGGTCTGGACTTCCAAGAGGCAAGCATCAGGCGAGCGGAGGAAGGCGCGAGCATTATCTCGAAGTTGCCGTCGGAGGTTCGCACTCGTGAAAGCGCGTCGGGCAAGCGGAGGGAAGCTAGGGGTTAATCCCGCAGCCCCGAAGTGGAGGAGTGGTTCGCCGAATTGGCGAAGGCGCTGTCGGAGGCTCAAAAGGGTATGCTCTTCGCCGGCAATGCAGAAAGTATCGGCAGCAATGAGGGAATCCAAATTGGTGATAAGGCGCAGCCCCGGACGCCGTGCCAATAGAGCCACAACACAGGCATTGTGGGCGTTGAGCCAGAAAGCCATCTGCGCCTCCTGTGTCCAGCGCTCGGGTTCTGCCAGGGCAAGCTGGTGCAGGTACTGTGAGAGACGCTCGTCTGCAGATAGGCCAACCACGTTGACTTGCCCTGCCCAGACATACTGCTGCAGGAGGCTATCCCAGACAGCGTGGATAAGCTCTTGTTGCCCCAGCAGGGAAGTGGTAGCAGCAGTCCATAGAACCCCAATCGTGGGGAGAGAGCGCATGGGATATCCCACGTTGTCGTACCGGACCTTCAGCGATTAGTGGGGGGCGACGTGGCGCTCGGCGTGGTAGGAACTGCGTACTAGTGGACCTGATTCCACGTGTTCAAAGCCCAATTCCAGTCCAATGCGACGGAGCATAGCAAATTCTTCAGGCGTCACGTAGCGCTCAACGGGTAGATGATTGGGGGTCGGCTGGAGGTACTGTCCAAGCGTGAGAATGTCAACTCCTACACGGCGGAGGTCATGCATGACGGCAACGACCTCCTCTGTCGTTTCGCCCAAGCCGAGCATAAGTCCTGTCTTCGTCCGCATTCCTTGGCGCTTTGCTTCTTCCAGCACGCTCAATGTCCAATGGTACTTCCCTTGGGGGCGAACGCGCCGGTAGAGGCGAGGGACCGTTTCCGTGTTATGTCCCAAGATATCCGGGCGAGCATCAATGACATACTGCAAGGCCTCTTTCTTGCCCTTGAAGTCTGGGATGAGGACCTCTACCGTAACACCGAGGCAGAGGCGGCGGATTTCCTCAATTGTTCGGGCAAACCAGGAGGCGCCACCATCGGGCAGCTCGTCTCGGTTGACGGAGGTGATGACGGCATGGCGGATACCCATCTGGCGGACTGCTTCAGCAACGCGGCGTGGTTCATCCGGATCCACAGGCAGAGGACGTCCTGTCTTGACGGCACAGAAGCCACACGAGCGCGTGCACGTGTCGCCCAAGATTAAGAAGGTAGCCGTTCCGGCACCCCAGCACTCAGCGATATTAGGGCAGCGGGCTTCCTCGCAGACCGTGTGGAGAGATTTTGCCCGCATCATTTGTTTGAGGCGTACGTAGTTCTCTCCACCCGGAGCCCGGACTTTCAGCCATGATGGACGACGTCCTGGAGTGGCGGCATCAGCGGAGAGAACCGGTAGCGAAATTTCTACTGGGGCTGCTGTCTGCTCCATTGGCTGTCCTACCTCTGGAGACTTATTCGCCCAGATAGATACGGAGCTCCTGGACCTGCCGCATATGCTTGAGGCGGCGGAGCGCCTTTTCCCGGATTTGCCGAACGCGTTCCCGCGTCAGGTTGAACTTTTCCCCGATCTCTTCCATTGTCAGCTGCGGATAGCCATCCAGCCCAAAGGAATAGCGCAGAATCTCGGCCTCGCGCTTGGGTAAGCGGTTCAGAAGCGAACGGATCTCCTGCCGGAGGGATTCCTGCATGACAGGGGTGTCAGGCGGTGGCTCGTTCTCGCTGGGGAGAACGTCCAGCAGGCGGCTGTCCTCTCCCTGGATAAAGGGAGCGTCTACGGAGAGGTGGCGTCCGGCAAGGCGCAGAGTTTCGGAAATCTCCTCCGGGTTCATGTCTAGCTCCCGAGCTAATTCTGCCGGGGTGGGTTCGCGTTCAAACTGTCGTTCCAACTCGCTGTACTTCCGGCTGATCTTGTTCAGCGCCCCAACTCGGTTGAGTGGGAGGCGGATCAGACGCGCTTGCTCTGCCAAGGCTTGCAGGATGGACTGGCGGATCCACCAGACGGCATAGGAGATGAACTTGAAGCCACGGGTTTCATCAAAGCGACGTGCCGCTTTGATGAGCCCTAAGTTCCCTTCGTTGATGAGATCACCTAGTGAAAGCCCCTGGTTCTGGTATTGCTTAGCTACGCTGACGACAAACCGCAGGTTTGCTTTCACCAGTCTCTCCAAAGCTTTTTCTCCCTCTGGACCGCCTTTCTTAATCTGCCGCGCCAGTTCAATTTCTTCCTCTGGCGTCAGCAGCTCGTATTTGCCGATTTCCTGTAGGTAGCGGTCTAGTGAGGGACTCTCACGGTTGGTATACTGTCGCGTAATACGCATGGGCACACGTGCGCTGGTGGGACACTTCCATCGTGAGCACAGGCACAAGACGGACGCTCCGAGGAGCTATTGTGAAAAAGAAAAGGGGCGCTCTGCGAAGCTGTGTGCAGAGCGCCCCAGTGGCAGTGGCTCATCTTTAGCGTTGGAGAAGCAGCGGGAAGGTGTAGCAGCGGCTTCCAACGTGGAGTCGCAACCAATATAGCCCTGTAGCACATGGGCTACCAGTCTGCGCTCGAGTGTCCCAGAGCAGTCTCCCTGTTGGGGTTCCACTTACCGGGAGATGGCCTATCACTCTCCCGTCCGTTGCTACAATCACTGCACTTTTGAGTTGGTAGCCCGTGGGGAGTTCATAGGTTATCACACATGCTTCCGTTACTGGCATAGGTGTGATGTGGACCCGGATGGGCATCTCCGCTGCTTCTCGGATGCCGACGGGTTGTTTGCCAACCCCACGGAGAAGCACTGTGAGTGTGTCCCGCTGAAATTGTCCTCTATAGGCGATTCGCAGAGGCTGTTCGTAGAGCCTCTCCTCGTGAGGAGCAAAGCGAATCTTCAGTTCAACAGATTGTCCCGAATCCAGTCGGATAGGAGTCGGTGGTGGGGCCACCAACTCAAACGCCATGTCGATGGAGATGCCAAGATCGAGCTCCTCCACATGAACGGTCAGTGGTCCTGGATTCTTTAAGACAAGTGTCTGCTCAGCAGACTGGCCGAGGGTGACGGTGTCAAAGTCTACAACATCCGTGCTTGTCACCAGCTGTGGTAGGGTACCCTGACCGCTCAGGAGCAAGCTGGGTGGGGAGGCGACGTTTGCGGTAAAGCGAATCTCTGCCCGTCGTTCGCCAACGGCGGTGGGAACGAAGGCAAGGCTGAGACTGCGCTCCTGACCCGGTGCCAATGTAAAGCTTCCACCTCCACTCACAAGCCGGAAGTCGCCAGCGTGTTCGCCGGCAAGTTGAACACTGCTGACCCGGAGGGTGTCATCACCGGCATTGTAGACGATACCCTGCAGCGTCAAGGCCGTGCTGTCGCCCAATTCGACGACACCGAAATCAACGCTGGACTGCCGGAGTGCCAGAATAGGCTGTCCTGGCTGTGTTACTGTAAGCCGGGCTGGGTTGCTTATTGTCTGCCCGCAACTGTTCCAGACAAGGCAGTCGTAGAGACCGGCATCGGCGGGCTGCACCGAGGCGATAGTATAGGTCGGTTGTGTCGCTCCGGCAATAGCGACCCCATTTTTCCGCCACTGATACTGCAGCTCTATCCCACGAGCTTGCACGGTGAAGGTAACGGGCTGTCCTACGCGAACGCTCTGGGACTGTGGATGCTGTGTGATAGTAGGCGGTTCCACTACGGTCAGCTGAGCAGACGCACTCTGTGCCGGGGGTTCGCAATCTCCGGTGACGACAACATCGTAACTACCAGAGTCCGTAGGCTGTACTGAAGCAATGACATAGGTTGCGCTTGTTGCCCCTGGGATGTCAACCCCATTTTTCCGCCATTGGTAGCGGAGGTTTGTTCCGGTGGCACTTACGCGAAAGGTGGCTTGCTGTCCCACACAGACTGTCAGAGACTGCGGTTGCTGCGTAATGCGGGGACGCTCCTTAACGGTGAGCCGGACCGTATCGCTGGCGACCGAGCCGCAGGCATTGCTGACCACAACATCGTAGATGCCGGCAGCGCTCGGAGTAGCAATAAACTGGTACGTTGCCGATGTTGCGCCGGGGATATTCTGCCCGTTGAGGCGCCACTGATAACTCAAGCCCGCACCCTGAGCACCGACGCTGAAGGAAACCTGACTACCTTCGCAGACCGTCTGCGGTTGCGGTTGCTGGGTGATGTTCGGGGGACCACTGATGGAAAAGTTCGCGTCGCTCACATCAAAAAGTTGCGCATCTGCAGCATCGCTGATACGGATACGGTACTGGGAGCCAGCTGGTTGGTTTGCTGGAATGGACCAGCTCCAATTTCCTGCCGAAGCAGGGACATTGGTTGCTAAGGTGGTCCATGTCTGGCCGCCGTTGGAGGACAGCTCAATAATGACGTAATCTACACCAACACTGTTCCAGCGAATGCTCTTTGTGCTCCCCGCGCACCACGTCTCTCCGCCATTGGGTTCCAAAACCGTAATGCCAGCAACCGTTATAGTCACAGGAGTAAGGAAGTTCCACGCATCCCCACCAGTATTCCCGTTTCCATTGACTGCATTACCGACGGCACGCAGGGTGTAGTTACCTGGCATATTCGGGGCAGTCCAGCTAAAGGCGAAAGAGGCCTGCCCATTGTTCATGGTCTTAGGTTGGGAATGGGTGAGCTCACCGCTAGAGAGCTGGAGTCCAGAGCCGGAAGCCGGAGCAAGCGAACCAGCGTTTTGCCCCGACTGATTGTGCACGGCAATATTAATCCCGGCTGCTTGTTGTGAATTATGGGCGACGATAACAGTCAAATTCAACGTCTGTCCTGGGCGAGTACGGAAGCTTCCGCTACTACTCTGGGCTGTCAATGTCGTTGCTGAATTTGCAGAGCCATGGCAGGTACAACCGCTTATCGTTAACCCAGTAGCTCCCGAGGAATAGCCCAGGGCAGGAGCGAGTGGAATAGCGAAAGCGAACAAGTACAACGCCACCATTGGAACACCCTCGGCATTGTTGGATTTTCAAAAAGTAATGCGGAGCACATTCCGACTGGGGTCATATTCACTGGAAAAGCGCCGCAAGGGTTTCCGAGCCGGTCCCTGCAGTACATTCCCGGAGTCCGCAGCAAAGCGGGCACCATGACATCTGCATGGGATTACTCCCCCCTCAGGAAGGTCCACAGTACATCCTTCGTGAGTGCAGACTGCCGACAGAACGATGAACTGAGTCTCGCTGAGCCGAATGATGAGTACAGGTTTACCACTGTTGTGGTTGCCGAAAGTGCGCTTGACAGCGCCCCCAACCTGCTGCAGCTCAGGGACTGTCGAAATATCTAATTCCACCGTCCCTCCGGGTTCTGTTGGCTGCTTGGTCTCGGAAGCACAGCCTTGTAGCCAGTTCAGCACCAGGGGGAGACAGATGCCAGCACCCAGCAGACTTGCTGCCTTGAAGAGAAATTCCCGTCGTTCACAGGAAGGGCGTTTCTCCATTGCTTCCTTCAGTGTCAGTTCTACATTGCAGAGCCATAAAGCGTTACCCACACGCGGATGTTTTCTCCCACGCGGCTTCCAATGACTCCTTGACGCCCGCGGATGTTAAAGTCGCGCAGCGAAAGTGTGAACTCGCTCTGGACCATCACAAGATCCCCTGGGGCGCGCTTGCGGGTTTCGGCGTTTTCCAGGACGTACGTCAGCATGATGGGGAGCTCCATTGGCTTTTGAACCCCGTGCAATGAGAAGAGCCCAACAGCTTTGGCAGTCAAGACGGCGCGCCCTCGGCTCTGTTCGGTAATGCGAACATCGGTGAGCTTTTGAATGTCAAAGCTGATGGTGGGGTAGCGTTCGGCGTCTAGCCAGTCAGGGCTCCGCAGATGCTCGTCTCGTCGAGCAATCCCTGTTCGCATGCTTGCCACAGTGACTCGGATCTGCCCTTGTGTTGCCTCCAAGTTCTGCGGATCAAGGGTAAAGCTGCCTGAGACTTCATCTGCCGTTCCTTCAAACTCTTCCAACGGCGCACTACTGTGGAAACGGCAGAGGTTTTGTCCAACGCTGTTGGTCAATGTCACCGTCTTCTTCCCGCTGACAGGTAGCGGTAGTTGAGTTGCTCCCAGAGCAACTGTGACGTTAACGAGACTGACAAGCACAAGCTGCCCGATGCGTTGGACAGACATGACAGCATCCCCTTGGTTTGTAGGACTCACGCTTTTCTCCGGCGGATCCACCGTCCTAGGAGCCAAACACCAAGACCGACGGCTGCCACAGGTCCGGCAATATCCAACCCTAACCGGAAGCTGGGCTTCCATTCCACACGCTCCCGGCTGGTACCGAAGATAGGGTCGTGTTCTCGGTAGACGACCATCTGTTTGTCCTTTGTGAAGACGTGCCCGCCGTGAGCAAGCCAGAGGGCGAGCACGACGAGAGCAATAAACAATCCCAACCACCGCACAAGTTCCCAGCCACGCATAGGGGCATTTCGTGTTCAGTAGAACATGTGTAGCTGTATAGCGAACCGACCACTGCGGTAGGATTCGGTATCGGCCCAGCGATACTCCGGACGAAGCTCCACGAACGGAAGTACGAAGAGCTGAGCTCCTACAACCAACTGTGTCGTATACGGTACAGGGTGGAAAGAGGGTTTGGTTACAACGCCGTGTTCTATACGGACGTAGGGCATCACAGCATTCCGAAGCCACAGACATACTTCGGTGGTTATTGTCCATCGGTGTAAAAAGTCCGTGTGAAGGGTGCTATACTCCGCCCACACGGATAAGTGGTCTATCCAACCAAATCCGCCGAAGAAATTCCAGAGGGCAAAGTCTGAATTCCCGAACTGTGAGGCGCCTATGGAGAGCTTCCAATAGCGGGTACCGGGGAAAAGCCATAGATGGCCGTTCCAGACTGGGCGTGAGGATGCTGTAATTGGTCGGAATTCCCCTGTTTCAGTAGAGAGGCGAACTTCGGACAACTCTCCGGCTCGGAAGGCACCGGCGCAGAGACTTAGCCAGGAGACAGAGCCCCAATAGAGCAGCGTTCCCCATTGAGCGAAGTCAGGTGCCAGGAGGTAAGTTTCCTGTGGAGAGTCAAAGCGAGCACCGGGCATGCGGCGGACCAGCATAGTGTGGTCGTCATAGCGCATCCCGACAGCTGGTTGGAGGAAGCCTATCTGTATGCTGGGGAGTGCTTTTGCCGGGTGGAAGTCAAGCCATGCACTCCAGCGCTGCTGTCCAGGGAAGAGGATCCGTCCAGGATTGAATGTCAGTGCTGCTGAGAGAGCCTTCAACGGTTGGAGACCGATATGAAGAGCGGCTTGCATGGGGAAGAGACGCCAATGTGGATTGTAGGCTGGATTGTGTGATTGGAAGCCCTGGACCCGGAGGTCCGTCCCTACTACGAGGAGCCCGTTCCATAGGGTGTTCTCCTGTTGCTGCCACCACCGCTCTATGCTCCCAAGTCCTAGGTGTCGCCACTGGAGAAGTCCCACATCGTGCATTGAGTACCATCCCAGCTCGCTCCGGAGCCCACCACCTCCAGGGCTGAAATGGCATGCATGACACCGATTACCCGTCAACAGGGAAAACGAAGGAACTGCCCTTGCAACAGAGGCAGCGGACAATCCAATGAGAGCGGCGGTCGTAAGCCAAGCCATTGAGAACCTCGCTTGGAGGGAATAACAACTGTCTGCTCCGAGGAGTTTCCGTAGACGATCGGGAATGGTGCTGATCAGATGTAGAGGGCACTGCTGAACTCCCGACGGCGCCGGAGTGTGATGGGATGGTCTTCTCCGAGGAACTTAAAGATGGCAATGCACAATCGTCGGGCAGCGTCGTCGTGATAGTAGCGGTTTTGGCGGATGACTTCAATGAAACGTTCTAGGGCGGTGTCGAACTCCCCCCGTTGGGCGGCTTGAACGCCTTCCCAGAAGAGTGGGCGTATGGGATCCTCAGGCAACTCTTCTTCCGACTGCAGTTGGAGAATAGGTGCTAGCGTGCGAATTGCTTCAGCCAGTTCTTCGTAAGGAGAGCCTGCCTCAATGGGTGCCACAAGTTCGGCAGCACGCTTCGGTTCGGCAAGAAGTAAAAGCTGGGCCAGGAGGGTACGCGCCTGCGCATTATCGGGCTCCATCTGGAGGACTTGCTCCAGGAGCTCTTGGGCTTGGGATACCCGCTGTTGCTGGAGGAGCTCCTGGGCCTGACGGAGCAAGTGGCGGTGAGGACTGGGGAGCACTTGCTGGAGCCAGCGTTCAATAACGTATTCGGGAAGTGCTCCCACGAATTCGTCTACAACTTGTCCGTCTACGAAGAGCTTGACGTTCGGGATGCTCCGGACTCCGTATTGGTACGCTAACTCGGGATGCTCTTCGGTATTGACTTTGGCTAATATCCAGCGTCCGTTCGCCTTCTGTGCCAGGCGTTCTAAGACAGGGGAAAGCATCCGGCACGGGGCGCACCATTCTGCCCAGAAGTCTACCAGAACCGGCACCGCATAGCTCCGCTCAATGACCTCGTGCTGGAAATCGTGAACCTCATAGGAACTCATTGCAGCCTTTAAGGAACGTGGGACATCCAGCGGAGAGTTATAGACGAGAAAAGCCACCAAGCTTTTGCTCAATTGCGGTCAGTGCCTGGCGAATAGGAGCAGAGGTTGTAAGCTCTTGTTGAATGCTTTCGCAAGCGTGTAAGACGGTCGTATGATCACGCCCACCGAAGATACCCCCGATGGTTTTCAGCGGGAGGTGAAGGTGTTTGCGCAGAAGGTACATAGCGATGTGGCGAGCTTGGGTTGCTTCGCGCTTGCGACTTTTTCCAGTAAGAACCGATACGTCCAAGCCGTAGTAGTTGGCGACAGTTTGCAGGATGTGAGGGGCTGTGAGAGCATGCGGGCTAGATGGTGTGGAGGAGGCCGCTGTTTCGTGCCGTCGCCCAAGACTGACGAGAGCCTCCTGGGCTAGTTCAATAGTGATTTCGCAGCGGTCAATTGTTGCCTTTGCCAGGAGGTGAATCAGACATCCTTCCAATTCGCGGATGCTACTACTGACGTGTTGTGCAATATAATGGAGGACTTCCTCGGGGAGCTCTAGTCCTTCGTCGGCGCTTTTGCGGCGCAGAATTTCCAAACGTAGCTCGTATTCCGGTGGCTGGATTTCGGCAACCAATCCCCACTGGAAGCGGGAAACTAGTCGTTCGTCCAACTCCGTAAGTTCGCCTGGTGGCTTATCGCTGGTAAAAACCAGTTGCTTGCCCGCTTGGTGGAGGGTGTTGAAGATGTGGAAGAAGTGTTGTTGAGTTTTTTCCTTGCCTGAGAGGAACTGAACGTCGTCGACGATGAGCACGTCGGCGTTGGTATAGAACGTGGTGAATTCGTGGGCACGATTGTACTGGAGGGCGGTGATATAACCGGTGGTGAAGTACTCACTGCTCACGTAGATGAGCCGCAAAGGAAGACGGCGCCGGAGGAGGTAGTTGTGGATGGCTTGCACAAGATGGGTCTTCCCTAAGCCAATTCCACCGTAGATGAGCAGTGGATTGAAGCGGGTTTGCCCAGGCTGTTCAGCTACTGCTGTGGCTGCTGTGTAGGCTAGACGATTGCTTACCCCGCAGATAAAGCGCTCAAAGGTATAGCGGGGGTTGACAGGGGAGATGGGAATGTGGGGCGAGAGATTCTGCAGCGGCAGTGATTGTTGGATCGGCGGCGTACGGAGCGCGGGAAGGCGTACTGTGCGCTGGTGCACATCTTCGCCTTGCTCAAGCATAACGCTGTACTCCAGTCGGGCTTTTGCTCCGAAAACTTGCACGAGTGCACGCTGGAGCAGCCCGTAGTAGTGTTCCTCCAGCCATTCGCAGAAGAATTGGCTGGGGACTTGGACAGTGAGGGTGTTGTTTTCCCACCGCAGGAAGCGTAGAGGCTCAAACCATGTCTTGAAAGCTTGCGGCGGGACATTGTCCCGGATTAGTTGGATAAAACGTTGCCACAATTCTTCCGGTGTGGCACCTTTGTCTGTGGACTTACTCTTCTGCCGAGCCGAACTTAACCACTCTGGGAAGAGCTCCAAAGAACGATGTGACTTTGGCAATGGTAACCCTCTGCCATTTGTGAGACTTCGCCGCTTGCGCTGGAGGTAGGCTCAAAGGACGCTGCAAAAATGCATAACGGGCAGGACATATGGCCTCGCCTTGGGGGGGTGTATCCTGCGATGTTGTTCCACGTACATCATCGGTTGAAAGCATGTAAGGGGTCGGTTCGGAGTTAGGGGAAGTGGCGAATTTTGTAGCCGTACAAGCTTTCCGTGTGGAATGGAGGAACAGCAAGGGGAACCGGTGGCAACGGGTGTGCCGGAGGAAGCCGAGTCGGCTGCGGAGATGAGTTTTTGGGACCATCTCGGCGAGCTGCGACAACGGCTCCTGTGGGGATTGGCGGGAGTACTCGGGGGATGTCTCATCGCTGCTGTGAGGGTGAAATGGTTGGTGGAGGAGGTGCTCTTGTATCCGGCACGTCAGGCGGGGCTTGCGCTGCAGAATCTGCGCCCTTTCGGCATGGTGATGCTCTACATCAAGGTCATTCTCGTCTCCGGAGTGGTCTTGGGAATGCCCGTGCTATTGTATCAGCTTTGGCGCTTCGTTGCGCCAGGGCTCTATGCCCATGAGCGACGGTGGGTACGGTGGATGACTCTATGGACGTCCTTGTGCTTCGTGCTGGGGGGCGCATTTGCATACGGGGTACTTTTGCCCTCGATGCTGCGCTTTGCGGCGCAGTTTTCCTCGGAGCAAATCCGTACTGTGGTGGATGTGACGGAGTACTACGGATTTGTGACCACGACGGTGCTGGTTATGGGGCTGGTCTTTGAGTTGCCTGTGGTATTGGCACTCCTTGCCTGGATAGGGGTGGCAAGCTCGGCATTCCTGCGCCGATACCGACGGCATGCGATTGTGCTTATCCTCATCGTGGCGGCTCTGTTGACTCCAACGCCGGACCCGGTCAATCAGCTTATCTTTGCTTTCCCGCTGTGGGTGCTCTATGAGGTGAGCGTGGTGATCGTAAGACTTATTGAACGACGGCGATCGTGAATCTTGTAGCGCTGGACATGCTCGTTGAGCCGGTGGCGCCGCATTTAAGGGCGTTTGAGCGCTATGTGCGCCGTATTGTACGGGCCCCTGCTCCGCTTCTCAATTTGGTGCTCTGGTATCTCTTTCGCCGAAAGGGGAAGCGAGTGCGTCCAGCTTTAGTCTTTCTCAGTGCTGCTGCCTGTCGGGAGGTTTCAGACCGAGCGTTTGTGGGAGCTGCGTTGGTAGAGTTACTACATACGGCAACGTTGGTTCACGATGACGTTGTCGACAAAGCGCCGGAGCGACGGGGTAGACCCTCGGTCAATGCCCTCTGGGGGAATGCGGTTGCTGTCTTGGTGGGGGATTACTTACTGGCACGGGGACTGTTGTTAGCCGTGGAGCAGAGCGAATACGAATTCTTGCGCATTACGGCCCATGCGGTGCGCCAGATGAGCGCGGCGGAGCTCCGCCATATCCAGCTCAACCGCAAGTTGACATTGGATGAAGAGGTGTACTTGGAGATCGTGCGCGGGAAGACAGCGGCGTTATTTGCAGCCTGCTGTGAGATCGGGGCCGTCAGTGCCTGTGCTGATGGAGAACTTCGGGAACGGCTCCGTGCGTATGGAGAAAGTGTCGGGATCGCTTTCCAGCTTCGGGATGATGCGCTGGATTACATCGGACAGCAAGGGTTGTTGGGGAAACCAGCGTGGCACGATATTGCGGAGCAGAAGGTGACGCTTCCTCTTTTGATTGCGTTGCGGCAGATGTCGCCTACAGAGCGGGGGGATTTCCTCCGTCAATGGAAGAAAGCCGCCAAATCCCGGAAGGGAGTATCTATGCTAGCGCAGCAGATTGTGCGTTCTGGTGCGGTGGAATACACTCTGGAGCGAGCTCGTCTGTATGCCCAGCAGGCGCAGGAGTATCTGCACGCATTACCACCCTCGCAAGCTCGCAAGGCTCTAGAGGAGTTTGCCGATTTTGCCGTTGAACGGCTGTGGTAATGGAGCTGTACCAACGGGTGTGGACAATTCGGCACGAGATCAGCAGCGGGCGTGCTGAGACAGTCCAACCGATGGCAGAGGAATTGGTCCGTTTGTACCCGGAGTATCCGACCGCCCACGGGTTGCTGGCAGAAGTGTACGCTGAGCTACAGCGGTGGGAGGAGGCAGTAGAGGTACTGCAGGAGGCATGCCGCCGCTTCCCGCGCCACCGCGGGTTGCAGGAGCTTCTACAGCGCATTGAACAGAAGCGTTGTTTGCTCAACAGGGAAACGCCCTCTTCTCCAGAACTGTCTGGACAACTGCTTTCGGAGCGGGAAGTCCGGCGGGAACGGGATGTTCCTTTGCGCCTTGTGGAAGGAGCGGGAGAAGCAACTGTCCGCTTGCGGAGTTCGCTGGTTCGCCTCATCCCTGGTTTAGAGTTCGCGCCTCTCCGTTCGGAGCTCTCAGTAATGCCCGTATGGGGGAATTTACCTCCGCCGCCACCGTTTCCTGCAACGGTGGAATTGGCTCTGCAGGAAGCGGAGCGTTCAGAGCCTACAGAGATTGATCTTTCGCCGCTGGAGGAGTTAGCGCGGCGCCTGGAGAGTGCGCGAATCCCTGTGCCTGATGAGCAGCTTTCGTCAGTGGAGGAAGAGCCTCCACCTTCCCCATTGGTTGCAACGGAGACGATGGCACGTATCTACGAGCAACAAGGTGCTTATGAGTTAGCGCTGCGTGTCTACGAGCAGCTTGCTGAGCGTTATCCGGAGAAGCGAGAGCAGTACGAGCAAGCGCAGGCGCGTCTACGGGCAAAGCTTCACCATGGGGATTCTTGACCGTTACATTCTTCGGCTCCACCTGCTGCCCTTCCTGTTCGGCACCTCGGTTGTCACGTTCCTGTTCCTCATGCAGTTCCTCATGCGCTATGGCGAACAGCTCCTGGGTAAGGGGTTGGAGTTGTGGGTTATCCTTCAGCTCATTGGGTTGAATGCGCCGTGGATGTTGATGCTGGCTGTTCCCATGGGAGCTTTATTTGCTACTGTCTACACCTTTGGCTCCCTGGCGGCTGAGCACGAAGTGACAATCTTCAAAGCGAGCGGAATGAGCGCATGGCAGATGATGCGCGCAGTTCTCCTGACAGCTCTTCTGCTCAGTGGAGGGCTGGTTTGGTTTAGCGACCGAGTGCTGCCGGAGGCGAATCACCAAGCCAAGGTTATGCTTGCCGACATCCAACGTAAGCGTCCTACCTTGCTTTTGGAACCAGGGCGCTTCAGCCAGCAGCTGGAAGGATACACCGTACTGGTGCGCTCTCGTGATAGCAGTGGTCGCCTCTTATTGGGGGTGAGCCTTTACGATATGACTCGTCCGGGATGGCTGAGTGTCATTTCTGCCGATACAGCTCGGCTGCGGTTGAGTACGAGCTTGACGGAGTTTATTCTGGAGCTTACTTCCGGTGAGCTCCATCAGCTTCCACGTCGGGGGCAGGGGGAGGAGCGGTGGATTCAGTTCCGCCGCCTTTGGTTGCGTATCCCTGCTCAGAACTATGCTTTCGTGCGCTCGGATGCGCGTCTTTTTGCTCGGGGAGAGCGTGAGATGTCCATTGCGCAGCTGAAGGCGGTGGCCGAAGAAGCCCGCCAGCAGCGGCAGCGTCTGGAAGAGCAGATGGAGCGTATCATGGCACCGCATTGGCGGGAGCTCTTTGCACCGGACCCGATGGAAAGGGGCAAGGAGCTGACGGGGCGAATTCGGCAGCGCCTATTGGCTCTGCGGAGTGCGTTGGAAGGGGTATCGGCAGAATATGCTGGGGCTGCTCAACGGGAGCGACAGCATTGGGTAGAGATCCACAAAAAGTACGCTATCGCCGCTGCTTGTTTCCTACTCGTGCTGGCGGGTGCTCCTCTGGGGATTATGACTCGGGGAGGCAACTTTGGAACCAGTGCTTTGCTAAGCTTGGGGTTCTACATCTTCTACTGGGCGGCTCTCATCAGTGGGGAAAAGCTTGCCGACCGGGGCTATTTGAGCCCTGCTGTGGGCATGTGGTGGGGCAATGGGGTTGTCTTCGGAATTGCATTGTTGAGCTTTCTGCGTCTGCAGACGGGGACATGGGCGTTATGGCAGCGATGGAGACGGTGAGCTGTCCATATTGCGGAGCGGAATTAGAGGAGCTCCCAACGCAGTGTCCTCTCTGTGGGCGTTGCATACCCTTAGAGCCGTGGGAGGTGGTGCGGGAAGTCTCCACGGAGTGGGAGGCAGAACTTCTGTGCGGGGTGCTGCGAAGCCATGGCATCCCCGCTCAAATACTGTCCCAGCGAGATTCAACACGGATGTTCACCGTTGGGGCTCTGGCGGTAGTCAAACTTTTCGTGCCAGCTGTATATCGGGAGCCCGCTCATCGCCTGTTGAAGGAGCTGTGAACAAGGGTGGAGACTGGTGTAAACGGGCTAAATTTCTGTCGGTTCCAAGGACGGACGGAAGGCGATGCGGCAAGCGGTGATTATGGCTGGAGGATTTGGGACTCGGCTCCGCCCATTGACGGTGCGCCGTCCCAAACCGATGGTCCCAGTTCTGGGGCGTCCAATTATGGAGCACGTCCTGCACTTGCTCTTCCGACATGGGGTGCGGGAGTGCATTTGTCTGCTGTATCATCAAGGCGATCAAATTCGGAGCTACTTCGGCGATGGGAGTGCCTGGGGATTGCACATTCGGTACGTCCAAGCAGAGGCAGATTACGGCACAGCAGGCAGTGTTCGGAATGCTGCTGATTTGCTTCGTCCGGAGCCCTTCGTGGTGATCAGTGCCGATGTGCTAACGAATCTGGATTTAGGGGCGGCGTTCGCTCTACACCGAGAGCGCCGTGCAATGGCAACCTTATTGCTTACCCGTGTTCCCAACCCGCTGCCGTATGGAATTGTGCTAACGGATGCGACTGGGCGCATTGTGCGCTTTCTGGAAAAGCCTAGCTGGGGAGAGCTCTTCTCCGATACGGTCAACACGGGTATCTACCTTCTGGACCCCAGCGTGCTGGAGCTTATTCCGTACAAGCAGGAGATGGACTTCGGCAAGGAGCTCTTTCCGCAGATGCTCCACCGGGGGCTTCCTCTCTATGGCCACATCAGCGAGGGATACTGGCGGGATATAGGAACGGTGCGGGAGTATCAGGAAGTGCATCATGACTGGACTGCGGGTGCTCTTGCCCTGGAGTTGCCAGGTATGCGACAGGAGGCGGGGTGGTGGTATGGGGAGGGGGTGCAAATTGAGCCTACGGCCACAATACGTGGCCGTGTGCTCATCGGCGATCGGAGTAGGGTTGGACCGCATGCGGAGGTAGTGGATAGCGTTGTCGGAAGCGATTGTATCATTGGGGCTGGGGCTCGGATTATCGGGAGTGTGCTCTGGGATCGGGTTACTGTGGGAGCAGGGGCGGTAATTTCAGGGGCTGTCATTGCCAGCGGTACAACGATTGGAGAGCGCAGTAGCGTTGAGGAGGGGGCTATCATCGCTGAGGAATGTCGGATTGGTGCCGATGTGCTCATCTCCGCTGGGGTCAAGCTCTGGCCCGGGAAAGTCGTGGAAGACGGGGCTACGGTAACTTATAGCTTGGTCCAGGAGGAACGCTGGGCGCATGGGCTGTTTTTGAACGCCAAAGTTGCAGGTCTTTCTAATACGGAGATTGTGCCGGAATTTGCTGCTCGATTTGGGGTTGCTCTGGGCAATGCCTTTGGAGCGGGAACTTCGGTGGCGATTAGTCGTGATGTTGCGCAAACTTCCCGCATGATCGCCCGAGCGCTTATGGCAGGGCTTATGTCGGCGGGAGTCAACGTGGTAGACCTCCAAGTGGCTTCGGTACCCCAGATGCGGCAAGAGCTGCGCACTTTACGATACGCCGGGGGAGTGCATGTGCGGCGGTCTCCGCGCTTATCTGAGCAGACGGAGATTGTGGTCTTCAACGCTGAGGGGCGTGATATCTCGTCGTCCTTTGCGAAGACAGTGGAGCGCATCTTCTACAGCGAGGATTTCCGTCGGGCTGCACCCCAGCAGGTAGGAAATCTCTCTTTTGCCGAGCGATCAGCGGAGGGATACATTCGGCAGTTTCTGCAGGCGCTCCAGCAAGAGGTAATCCGTCAGCGTTCGTTCCGGCTCATTGTTGACTATTCGTGTGGTTTGGCCGCTACTCTCTTCCCGCAGATTCTAGGCATTCTGGGGTGCCAGGCGTTTGCAGTCAACAACTATGTTGACACCTCTGGTCGGACGCCGCCGATGGATGATGCTGTCATCGCTGATGCACTGCGGGCTTTCGGATGCGAGCTGGGACTGCGCATTGACTTTGGTGCTGAGCGTATTGCCGTGATGGACCGTTCCGGTCTGTGGTATGGCTCTCCACGATTGTTGACCCTTATGCTCAAGCTCTTTTTGGAGACTCACCGTTCGGAGGAGCCTTACACGGTGGCGGTGCCGGTGGCTGCCAGCGCGGAAGTAGAGCAGGTTGCGGCGGAATATGGCGTGACAGTACTCCGTGTCCGCAATTCCCATTCGGCGTTGATGGAAGCTACCCGCAATCCAGCTGTTCGCTTCGTCGGTGGGACCCGGGGGGATTTCATCTTCCCGGAGTATCTCTTTGCGGCCGATGGCATGTTTTCGGCGGCGAAATTGCTGGAAATGATCGCCCTGACGGGCTGGGAGCTGAGCGAACTGGATGCCCGGCTTCCACGGCGTTACCAGTCCGAGCGCTTGGTGCCGTGCCCGTGGGAGCGCAAGGGGAGTGTGTTGCGCCGTGCGATGGAGGATTCCACCGCTGAGGATCGGCTCCTCATTGACGGGGTCAAGCTCTTCCGGGGTGATAGCTCTGTGCTCATCTTCCCTGACCGACAATCGGCTGCTATGGTGCTAATTGCCGAAGGGGCAACGGCGGAGCAGGCAGAGCAGCTGGCAGAGGAGTATACGGAACGGATTCGGCAATGGCAACAGTGATGCCACTTAGCCGTCTATGGCGCCGGAACTGCGAACGGAAAGCCGGCTGGTATGCGCCTTGCGGCATTGCTGCACAGGGAAACGATCCTGCTCCGCTTGCATGCTCGCTCCAAAGAGGAGGTGCTGGAGCGCCTTATTGCGACGCTCCCAGCAACGGGGCTGGTGCGGAATGTAGAGGAGGTTCACCGTGCGATCTTCGAGCGCGAGCAGCGCATGACAACGTGTGTCGGTGGAGGAGTTGCTTTGCCGCATAGTAAAACACATGCTGTCGTCGCTCCTGTCGCAGCTCTGGCGACGCTGGAACCTCCCATGCTCATGGATGCCCCTGACCACCGCCCGGTGGAGATTGTATTCCTATTGGTCGGGTGCCAGGACAACATTGGGGCTCATCTGCGACTGTTGAGTCGGATTTCGCGCCTTCTGACTAATGCCAGCTTTCGGATGCACCTCCTACAGGCACAGAATCCGCAGCAGGTATTAGAGCTGTTTGAGCAAGCCGAAGAGCTGCACCAAGCCGATCTATGAGCGACCTGCAAGCAGTGCGGGGGATGCATGATATCCTGCCTGAGGAGCTGCCACGGTGGCGGCGCCTAGAGGAGGTGTTCCGCACGATTTCAGCACGCTTCGGCTATGAAGAAATCCGGACCCCACTGGTGGAATACGCCCATCTGTATGTGCGGAGCGTTGGTCCAGACACCGATATCGTGCACAAGGAGATGTATCTGTTTACGGACCGTGGAGGAGAACAGATCGCACTGCGTCCGGAGTTTACGGCTGGAGTTGTCCGTGCGCTGCTACAGCATGGGCTTCTCCACCGCCGATCTCTGTGGCGGTTGTGGTACTACGGTCCGGCCTTCCGCTATGAACGACCTCAAAAGGGGCGCTACCGGCAATTCCATCAGTATGGAGCCGAATGCTTTGGCTCACCATATCCCGAAAGCGATGTGGAGATCATTCAGCTGGCGGTGGCAATTCTGAAGGAACTGGGCATCACCACGTACGAACTCCAGCTTAACACCTTAGGAACACCGGTGGAGCGGCGCCGCTACCAGCAGGAATTGGTTGCCTTTTTCCGGGAAGTGCGCTCACAGCTTTCTGCCGAGAGCCAGCAACGCTTGGAGCGGAATCCACTACGGATCCTGGACTCTAAACATCCAGCCGATCAGCCCTTTATTGAACGAGCACCGCAGATATGGGACTCCTTGGGGAGGGAAAGCCGCGAGCACTTCCAGTACGTGTACACCTCTCTTCGCGCTGTCGGTATCCCTGTGCAAGTCAATCCACGGTTGGTGCGCGGTTTAGATTACTACACGCACACGGTCTTTGAGTTCATCAGCCCGCAGTTAGGAGCGCAGAATGCTTTCGGCGGAGGCGGGCGCTACGATGGTTTAGTAGAAAGCTTTGGAGGTCCTCCCGTTCCAGCGGTTGGGTTTGCCTTTGGGGTTGAGCGTCTGCTGCTGTTGCTGCCAGAGCAACCCGGCCAGCCAGTGGCGCAGCTCTATGTTGCTTCTGCGGGAGCTCCCGAGGCAGCATATCAGGTCGCCATGCATCTACGGGCGGCAGGATACCGGGCTGTCTGTGATCTGCAGCGGCGCTCGTTAAAGGCACAACTTCGGGAAGCCGATCGGCTCGGCATCCCCGTGGCTGTTATCGTAGGCGAGGCAGAGTGGCAACGGGGTAACGTGCTTTTGCGCCTGCTTTCCAACGGTGTTCAATGGGAGTGTCCATTCCAGGACCTGCTTCCTCATGTGCGCCAGGCCCTTGCTCACTGAGCCCCCACCATACCGGCTCATAGTGAGCTGCACAGGCACGGTCAGCCAGGGAATTTGCCTCCGGCTCCGATTAGAGACTCGTGTGCCCCTCCAATTTGCCTATGGTCTCCGCACGCTTTCCCGCATGGTTTCCGTGAGGGCCACGCCGCGGGTGTACATTGCGATCGAAGGGCTCTATCTCCTGCAGCCTGGTACCCCGGGTAACGCTCCAGCGACAGCTGTCTATGAAGGACGTTTGCCCATAGGGATGGACCGCTGTTGGTGCGTGTTAACGGCCGGTCGGCAGCGACAGAGTCTGCTTTTCCACTTTACCCCACCCCAGGTTCAGCTCTTCCGGTACTGCCTCATTGGCGCTCCAATTGTTGAGCTCTTCCTGCCATGAGATGGCGTACTTGGCGACGGTGGCATGTCTATGCATTGGTGGGGACATTCGGAGCTATCATTGTCCTGCTGAGCTTTGTTGCCACTGGCGTTGTTGTCCGTGAGATCATACAGCGAGAGCGCCAGAGCGTCCGTTTCTATGCGGAAATGCTCCGCATCTTTGCGGATCCTAATCGGGAGACTGATCCTTTTCTCTTCGTGCTGCTGGATTACATTGTTCCGACCATTTCTTTCCCCGTTGTGGTGACCGATCCGCAGGATGAGCCGCTCTACCCGTATATCCAGAATACGCTCAACGTGGGCCTGGATAGCTCGTGGTCTGCCGACGTTCAGCGCCGATATCTGAAGGGCTGGGTGGAGAAGATGCGACAAGAGTTTCCCCCCGTCTCGGTGGTGGATCTGCGGGGGGTGGAGCTGGCGCGGATTTACTACTCTACCTCGGAGTTAGTGCGGTGGATTCGGTGGATTCCCTATGTCCAGGCGGCTTTGGTATCGGCGCTGTTATTGGTGGGGTGGTGGTCTGTTGGATTGCTGCGTCGGGCCGAAGAGAGCCGCCTGTGGGTAGCAATGGCAAAGGAAGCTGCTCACCAGTTAGGGACGCCTCTGTCAAGTGTCTTGGGCTGGTTGGAACTGCTACGGCAGCACCCGGCTGGTGTGGAGTCGCAAGAGATTCTGCAGGAGCTTGAGCAAGACGTAGAACGTCTCCAAGGCGTTGCCGTTCGTTTTTCCCATATCGGAGCACGTCCGCAGTTAGCTGTGGAGCCAATCGCTCCGATTGTGGATGAGGTCGTGGGCTATCTCCGACGACGCCTTCCGCAGAGTAAGCGGATCAGTATTGAGCAGAGCTTAGACCAAAGTGTCAGAGCCACAGTCAACCGAGAACTACTGGCATGGGCGATAGAGAATATCCTGAAGAATGCCGTAGAGGCAATCGAGCAGCCACCCGGACGGATTCAACTCCGCTTGACAACTAGCGGAGACGTCGCTCGGTTGGAAATTCGCGATAGTGGACGGGGAATCCCGCTCGGGATGCAACGCCGCATCTTTGAGCCCGGATTTACGACGAAGCGTCGGGGGTGGGGCTTGGGGCTAAGCCTTGCTCGGCGTATTGTTGAGCAATATCACGGAGGACGTCTCTACCTGAAGGAAAGTTCACCGACGACAGGGACAACCTTTGTGATAGAACTACCCTTGGCAACAGAAAAGGAGAACCCCCGCCCTGATGGCGAGGGCTCTCCTGCACTCTCTTCTTGAATGTCTCTATGCCCGCCGTGCAGCAATGGGTTTTGCTTATGGGTTGGGTGTTGCAGGTAGTTTTCTATGGGCGCCGTTTATGCCGGTCGCCGTGATGGTCCTTGCCAGAATCGCCATGATGGTCGCCGTCACGATCATCATCGTGGCTTCCCACCGGGCAGCAGTTTGTCCCACCCGAGCACCAGCATTGCCAGATCTGCTGCTGTTGGGGGGTTAGGACTTGGGAGATGCATTCGCAGAAACTGAGCTTCAGCCGCGCCAATTCCTCAGCTGCCCATTGTCGAACAGGGTTGTTGAGGAGCTGCTCTCGGAGCCATTGCTTGATTTCCCCAAGGCGCTGCCGCGCCGTTTCCCGATCCAGGAGCCCTTGGCGCAGGGAGTCAATGACGGCTCTCCGCATCTCCCGTGCTTGCTGTTTGTACTGCTGCTCCGATGCTCGGAGGGAATCCAAGACGGCACGGATACTATCGGCATAGCTCTTTAAGCATGCAAAGGCTGCAATGCGCTGGGCGGAGTCCAGTTGGAGGCAACGCCAGATGTAAATTGGAGCGCGCCGTTTGTCACCGTCTGGGGGATGAAGAGCAAAGTCCTCCGTCAGTGTTCCTCCGGTAACGATGCTGGCAACGGCATCAGGTTGGGGGATTTCCGGTACGAGTGTTTGGTCGGGAGCTGTTACTTGGTCGGTGCGTTGACAAGCGCTCAATCCTGCAAGCCATGTCGCCACAGCCAGAACCGCCAAAAGACCCATGAGCTTCTGCGTGAGACGTTCCATTGAGATCGCTCTAAATTGTGGAACTAACCCATCGTGCTTCTGCGGCTATCCAGATAGCCGTGATTTCCACCGTCAGTAACACATGAGAAGGTTCCGGCGTTACACATCAGTAAGGGCAGAGCTGGACGATGTAAGTTTGTACTGCTATGAGCATTTCAGTACTCCGTGAAGCGTGGGAGCGCTGTCGGGCGTATATGGAAGGGGTGGGTTATCGGGGGTACGACCCATACGACGCTCTCTTGTCGCCGATATGGCAGATACCGATTTTGCGCTCGTGCCGTCCGATGCGTCGGTTAGGGCAGCAACTGGTATTACGCTGTCCACTCAATGTGCGTCCGCTTCTTCGGATCCCGCGCGGGAGGAATCCTGTCACGGTTGGATTAGCGCTGGAAGGATATGTTATTGCATGCGTTGCTTTTCCTGAACGCCGTGCTCTGTGGGAGGAGCGGGTATGGTGGTGCCTTGCAGAACTTCAGCGCCTCCGCAGTCCCGGATGGGAAGCCGCATGGGGATATGATTTTCCCTGGGAAGCCCGTCGGATGTCTTTGCCGTCCTTTGCTCCCACGGTTGTAGCCACGGGCATGATTGCAAATGCCCTGTTTACCGCTGCCACGGTATTGGGAAATAAGCAGGCGCATGCACTCTGCCTCTGTGCTGCCGAGGAAGTGCTGGGACGCTTTCCCCGCAGTTACGAGGATGAACATGCCTTGTGCTGGGCATATTCTACCAAGGATGCCCAGCAGGTGCTCAACGCAACCCTCTTTGGAGCCCGGCTCTGTGCTCAAGCATATGTGCTCAGCGGAGAAGAGCGCTTCCTGCAAGCAGCTCGCCGCAGTGTTCGGTTTGCCCTTTTGCACCAGCGCGAGGATGGGGCATTTCCCTATGCCGTTGGGGAGGATCCACGCCGATGGGTGGACCATATCCACAGCGGCTATGTATTGGAGTGCCTCCATGCATATTGCTCCTACACAGGTGACAGGGTTGCGGAGGAATCCTTACGTCGTGGTTGGCAGTACTACCGACAGCACCTCTTTACTCCAACAGGGCTCCCTCGCTGGAGCCAGCGGCGGACGTATCCCATTGATGCGACGGCATGTGCCCAGGCAATCCGGACTCTCTGCCGGTTCGGTGATCGGGTAGCAGCCGAGCAAGTGGCGCTGTGGGCAGTCCGTCAGCTCCAGCGTTTGGATGGGGCGTTTGCCTATCGGCGATATCGTTTCTGGACACAGCGCACAGTTTTCATGCGGTGGTCTGTAGCTTGGATGTTTGTAGCGCTTGCGGAGTTCCTTCGTGACCCAGCAGCCGAAGATGCGCGTGTGGGTTGACATGGACAATTCCCCGCATGTCCCCTTCTTTGCTCCTATCCTGCGGGAGTTGCAGCGGCGTAGGCATCAACTGATACTGACTGCCCGACCCTACGCGCAGACGCTGGAGTTAACACGGATGTTCGGCATTCAGGTCCATAGCGTGGGGAGCTATGGTGGGAAGCAGCCATTCAGCAAACTCTGGACCTTGATTCGGCGAGCTCAGCAGTTATGGAAGATGGTCCGTCCACTGCGACCGGACATTGCTGTAAGCCATGGTTCACGAGCGCAGGTGGTAGCAGCAGCGACTTTGGGAATTCCTGCCGTTGTTTGCCTGGATTATGAGTGGACGGAGCGCTGGATTTTTCGCTGGGGTGCCCGTCGCGTGCTAGTCCCCGAGGTCGCTGTGGCAGCAGCTCTCAAGGCAGGTTTTGCCCAGTCTCAGGTGCGAGGGTATCCGGGGTTGAAAGAGGAGGTGTATTTACCGGATTTCATCCCAGAGCCGGACTTTCGGGCTCAACTAGGTATTGCGGAGGATGTGTGCCTTGTGGTGTTGCGTCCACCGAGCCTGACGGCAAACTACCGGACGGTGCGGACCCAGCGCCTCTTTGAGGCTGTTCTCTACCGGCTCCGGCAGGAACCCTCTGTCGTGGCCCTCCTCCTTCCACGAAGTCGGCAGGATCGAGAGTGGGTCATGGGGATCTGTCGGGCTCAGAATATCGCCAACATTCGCATCGTGGATCGCGTGTTACCAGGGCTGCAACTGCTCTATTGGGCAGACGTGGTCATCTCTGGAGGGGGAACGATGAATCGGGAAGCAGCTCTGTTGGGTACGCCGACCTATTCTGTTTTTGCCGGGCCGATAGGAGCTGTTGACCACTGGCTACTCCAGACAGGGAGGCTTCGGTTGCTCCGGAGCGTAGAGGATGTGGCACAGCTGCGGTGTCAACGCTTCCCGCGGACACCCTCCTGGCGCTACCCCGATAAGGGATTGGCTGCCGTTATAGCTGATTTCATAGAGGATTGTAGCAGTGCCCGCTCTTGCTGAAGGACATGACGGGGGATAACGATGGAGACAGCAGCATCGGACGGAAAGGCTATCGTCGTGTCGGGAAGTTGCTCCAAATAGTCAATCACCTCTGCTGCTTCCGTCAGGCGCCCCAGAAGCCGTAAGGCTTGTGCTTTGAGCAGGAGGGCATAGGTGTGATGGGGGGCTTTATGGAGGGCGTATTCCGTCCAGGCTAAGGCTTCGGCAAGTCGTTCAGAGCGCAGACATAGCTGAGCTAATACAATGGCTGTGGAAATGGCGATGCCGTTGGAAAGTGTACCAATCTGCAAAGCGAAGCGCAGTGCTTCCTCTGCTTCCTGCAAGATACCCATACGCGCTAATGTCTGTCCCAATTGGAACCAGGCATAGGCATTAAGGGGTTCTTCCTGGACGTGTTGGAGCAAGAGTTGGTAGTTGCGATAGACCTTTTGTCGCAGGACTTCCAAGGGCTGGTCGTAGCCAGTATGGAGAATACGCAAGGGCGAGCCAACGATCTGCTTTCCCAAGGCGAGCAGAGATGGGCTGATTTGCTCATGGACCCGTCCCTGGAATTGGATGGTGGGATAGCCGTAATTGCGAAAGATACGGGGGTACACTCCGCGGTGGATTTCGTGCTGCCCATCCTCGCGACGATGGGGACTTTCAATCGTGCAGATAACACCACCTACATCTTCAGGGAGGTCCTGCAGGAAGTCCCGTACAATAGCGAGAGATTCTGGATGGAGCTGTTCATCGGCGTCGAGGTACAGAATCCATTCACCACTACAGTGGCGAAGTGCTTCGTTGCGGGCGGCGGAGAAGTCCCCTTTCCAGGGGAAGGAGTAGACACATGCGCCGTAGCGGCGAGCAATATCGGGGGTGGCATCTTCAGAACCGGTGTCTACGATGACGATTTCGTCGACGATAGGTCGCACGGATTCTAAGCACATTGGGAGTCGTTCGGCTTCGTTCCGCACGATCATGCTGAGCGATAGCAATGGTCGGGAGCGGATGCTTGCCCGATATCGCCGTTGTCGGTGTTTGACCAGTTCGGCAAGCAGGTCGGGGGCAATTGGGCGGTGTCGGAGCTGACGGATGAGGGAATCGGCTTCCTGGAAGCGTCCCCGGGTGATGAGAAGATGGGCAAGTGCCAGAGTGCAGCGGTCGTGGGTCGGCTCTTCTTCCCTTCCTCGACGTAGGAGCTCTTCTGCTTTGTCCCACAGACCCAGCATGATGTAGCACCGTCCTAAGCGGAAGGCGAATTCAGCCGGGGAGAGTCGGAGGATTCCAAGTATAGCCTCTGACGGTGTCTGCCGGCTGTATGCTTTTTGAAGACGCTCATACATGATGGCGGCATAATGCCACTCAGAGCGCTGAGCATATGCTTCGCCAGCAATGCTGAGCGCCATCGTTTGGTAAGGGTATGCTTGGAGGACTTTCAGCGCGTACTGGAGTGCTTCCGTGGGGCGCTGGTCCGCTAGCGCTGTCTGTGCTTTCCAGTAGTAGATATGGAAGCGGAGGGGAGACTCTGGCGGGCACACCCGGAGGGCTTCATCCAATGCTTGGGTGGCTTCCGTTGCCTGTCCTATGACGAGCGCTGACCGAGCATACTGGAGCCATAGGTATGCGTTGGTTGGTTCCTCTTCCAGTGCCTGTTTTAAGAGGCGGAGGTTCCGCTCGTGCTTGCTCTGCAGAATGTGCTTGCCCTGGGCATATCCCTGGTGCCAGAGAGCGATGTCGGAGAGGGCGATTTGGTACCCAGCTTCGGCGACGGTGACCTGTTCATGGATCCGTCCCCGGAAACGGATGCGTTCATGGCGGCGGAAGAGGCGGAGCACGAAGGTGGAAAAGAGACCTGGTGAGTCTGCCGGAGAATGGCAATACACTAAAAAGCCCCCTACCTCTGGAGGTGCGGCGGCTAGAGTTTGTCGGAGTATCTCTGGGTTCTGCAGTCGTTCATCCGCATCAATGCTGAGGATCCACTCGCCTTTAGCGTACTCTAAAGCGTAGTTACGGGCAGCGGCAAAGTTGTCCTCCCACGGAAATGTCAGGACTTGGCAGCCCATGCGCCGAGCAAGTTCCGCGGTATTATCACGGGAACCGGTGTCAACGACGATGATTTCGTCGGCGACGTCACGGACGGAGTGGAGACACTCGGGGAGAAAGCGCTCTTCGTCCCGCACAATCAAACAGACGCTCAAGCGCATTGCTGTCGCTGTCTTTTTGGCACGGTGTCAATTATCGGCATGCAGTGCCAGAACTCAAGTTCGCAAGCAGAAGAGTCCGCCGTGGCTTTTCGTAACCACGGCAGGCCTCTGCCCACTTGCCGCTCGTGGCTTCGCAAGGTGGAGGCATCCCGTGGTAACGATAAACTCTTGGTTCCCGTCTCTATGCCCTGCGAGGGGAGGAAAAGAAGCTCAGTTGCTGCTTTGCCGCGCGGTTAATCTGAGAGCAACCGGTGTCCGGCACAACTTGTTCATCCTGTCTTTTGCTGTAGACTGCAGCCTATGGGGATGTGTGGCAGGGGTAGTGACTTATTGCAGCGAAGAGCTGTTCTGCAACAACAATGCCCTGCCAGCGGAGGCGTAGTCCGGCGAAGTTCAGGGCTTGGGCAACCCAGGTATTACATGTCTGTAATCCCCAGTAGGTTCCCTGAGCTTTGTAGAACCGTATCCATCCTCCGGCGTGGGCACTGGTCAGGATAGCGCTGCCCGTGCTGTCCCGGAAAATGGTATGGGAGAGAAATGTGCAGAGCCGCTCCGCAGTGACGCTATCTATGCAGAGGGGGCGAATCCAGCTATTGTGCCCGTAATAACGCTGAAGATCAGAGGGAACAGCAGCAATGCGGAGAACGCTTTCGTTTCGACGCAGGATTGCCTTGAGCGCTAAACGCAGATGAAAGCCCGGTGTCTGATAGAAGTCTGCCTCTCCCCAGCCGAAGTCAACCCACGGGGTAGAGGGCAATTGGGCAACCTCGGGGATACATCGTTGGGCAAGTTCCGAGGGAAGAATAAGCCCTGTGTGCCATCGCTCACGGACCAGATAGATCACAAGCTGCCCGGATTTTCGGGGATAGGACGAGACGGAAGGGGCAAATGCGGAGTAAAAAGGAAAAAAGGCTACGATAAGTGCCCCGACAAGCAATGGGCAAGACATGGACAATAAAAAGACATCCGCTTACGGTGTGTTCGGAGTCTGTGAGGGTGGCGTTGGAATTGGGGGCGATGGGAGGGATTGTGGGGATGGGACAGGAGCGCCGACCGTAACCGGTTCCCGTGTTTCCTGTGCTGTTCCAAGGAAGAATTTGTTCGCAATAATGGACAGGATGAACAGAGCGGTGCCTAAGCCAATGGTGAGCTTTGTCAAGAAATCCATCGTACGCCGCATTCCGAACAGACTCCCGAACTGTCCCCCTATTCCACCGAAGCTAGAGCTCAGCTCGCCCCGTCCAGGCTGGATAAGAACTGCCAATATGAGCATGATGGAGATCAAAACCATCAAAAGCACGGTCACAGTAAACATGGAGACACTTCCACTTTGCGTGCAACTAGTGCACAAAAATACCGAAAGATGCTGGAAGATGCTGGCCGATAGAGCCAAGTTTACCGGCGCAGTTCCCGCGTGCGTAGCTGATAAATACCCCAGGCAATGGCGAAAAGCAGGAAGGTTTGGGCTAACTCATGCCATGTTGGATTCGTTAACCAAAAATGTGTGTGAAGGATCCGTCCCAATGCTGCAAGGAGAATACATATCAGTGCAGCGGCGAGGGCTCCAAGCGTAGGGATATCCTTCATGGGAACTCTTTGAGGGTATGAGACAAGTTTTGCACCGCAAAATACACAGATGATGAGGATGTGGGAGTCCTTGAGATACACTGCTGCGAAATTCATAGACGTCCTCAGCCACAGACGAAGCGTTCTGCTGATGGCAATATGGTGTGGTGGGAGCTTGTTCGTGGGGCTGCAGATAGCCTGCGGGCATATCGGTTACGGTCTACCTTGGTTATGCTCAGCATCGCTATCGGTGTCTTCGCTATTATGATGGCGGGGACAGTGGTGAACTCTCTGAACTTTACCGTATTCCGGGAATTGGAGAGGATGGGGGAAAACTCATTTCTAATTACTCGGTTTCCGGCAATCGTACTCGGTGGTAAGCAGTGGCGTCATTATGCCAAGCGTTCTCCAATCACCTACGAACAAGGGCTTCAGCTCAAGCGCGCACTGTCTCCACGGACACCCTTTGTGTGCATTTATGGGATTTCCCCTTTCAGCAGGCAGGTGTGGTGGAAGAATCGCTCCACAGATCCAGACGTGACTATTGGAGGAGCAGACGAGATGTTCTTCCACGTCTTCCAATTTGAGCTGGCAGAAGGACGACCTTTCGTAGGGCAGGACTTGTTGCTGAGACGTCCAGTTGTTATTCTCGGAGCGGATGTAGCTGCTGAGCTCTTTGGAACAGCATCTCCGATAGGGCAGCAGGTGCGGATCCGAAATCGTCCGTTTGAGGTTATTGGCGTCTTTAAGCCGCGTGGGACTCTCCTGGGGCAAAGTCGGGATAACTTCGTGATTGTTCCAATCACATACTGGGTTCAGTATTTCGCCACAGATCAAGACAATTTGCTCCTTGGTGTTCAGGCTCGGAATCGAGAAGTGTTCTTTGAAACAGTTGATGAGGCCGTAGGGGCGTTCCGTCGGATTCGGGCTTTAAAGCCATGGCAGCCGAACGACTTTGAGATAGAGACCAACGAGAGTCTGCGGACCCAATTCCTTGGGCTGACCCAATACGTGGGGTTGTTTGGGTTTGGTACCGGTGTGATAGCTCTCATGGCTGCTGGAGTAGGTATTATGAACATCATGCTGGTTTCTGTCCGGGAGCGGACGCGGGAGATTGGGCTTCGGAAGGCGGTAGGAGCTCGGCGAAGCTGGATTCTTCTGCAGTTTCTGACAGAAGCCGTTGCGTTGAGTGGTATCGGAGGGCTTTTCGGAGTTGTACTTGGTATCCTTGCCGGTTGGGGCTTGGGGGGCTTGATAGGGACCCACTTTGCAATTCCGTGGGGATGGAGCGGGCTTAGTTTGGGAGTCTGTATAGGAATGGGGCTCCTGTGGGGGACATATCCAGCATGGAAAGCCGCTACGCTCCGTCCCGTTGACGCTCTTCGGTATGAGTAATCGGATGCTATGTAAGAAAGCGCTCCGACGGGCACGCTGGGCATGGTACATGTATGACTGGGCGAATTCTGCCTTCCCGACAACGGTCCTGACGGTTTTTCTCGGACCGTACTTGACACAGGTGGCATATCAGGCGGCAGGGGAGGCAGGAACTCTCATCGTGGGAGGCCTGTCTATCACGCCCGATGCTTTCTATCCCTTTGCTGTTTCGGTGTCGGTGTTGTTGCAGATAGTGCTTCTGCCGCTTGTCGGTGCCCTTGCTGATTCTCGGGGTTGGAAGAAGCTTCTCATGCTTCTTTTTGCCTATACCGGGGCTCTGGCAACAGTAGGGCTCTACTGGGTTGAGGGAGATCGGTACTGGCTGGGGGGGGTTCTGTTCGTTATTGCCAATCTCTGCTTTGGGGCTTCCGTAGTCATGTACAACGCTTTCCTACCCGACCTGGCGGCTCCGCACGAGCGCGATGCTCTCTCCGCTCGTGGCTGGGCGATTGGGTATCTGGGGGGAGGAATTTTGTTGGGGTTGAATTTACTCTTCCTTAGCGCCGCTCAGCAGTGGGGGATTCCACCAGCGCAAGCGGTGCGCCTTTGTCTGGCATCGGCGGGAGTATGGTGGGGAGTGTTTACTCTAATTCCTGCTTTCGGGATTCCAGCTTCGCTCGGGCGGGAGGGTAGAAAAACAGCTCTGTCAAGCGCTGGGCATTGGTGGAACCAGCTATGGCAGACTCTCCGCTTGCTGCAAGCGCCGGCCCTTCTCTTCTTGGTAGCCTACTTTTTCTACAACGACGGGGTGCAGACCGTGATTGCTCTCTCTGGGCAATTCGCCAGTCGGGAGTTGCGTCTGCCTATTGAAGTTATCACAAGTACGCTGCTTCTGGTTCAGTTCGTCGCTTTCGGTGGGGCGTTGCTTTTCGGATGGCTGGCACAGCGTTGGGGGACAGTGCCAGCTCTTTTATCGGGTTTGCTAGTCTGGATTGGGGTCTTACTCTACAGTGGTCTGGGACTCCATACGGAGGAAGAGTTTCGCCTTGTTGCCATCGCTATTGGTGTCGTTTTAGGAGGGACTCAGGCGTTGAGCCGGTCATTGTTTTCGCAGTACATCCCGGAAGGGCGCTCGGCGGAGTACTTTAGCTTCTATGAGCTTACCGAACGAGGCAGTAGCTGGCTGGGACCGTTGCTTTTTGCGACTGTGTTACAGTGGACGGGTAATTATCGGTGGGCCATCGGGGGGATTACCTGCCTGTTCATTGCCGGTGGTTTTCTCCTCTTGTGTCTCTATCTTCGGGAGCGGAAAATCTGCCCGCCAAGGATTTAGTTCGGATTCCTAAATTTGTGCACACTTAGTGCACTGATGCGTGTCAGCCCAATGAGTGAGCCTCATCATGGCGTTGGAGTGCAGCTTTTATTTTTGCAGTGTTGTCAGCTGAGGGAGGAAGATGGAGAGAAGCGGCATTCACGGTATACTCTTTGCTCTTGCAGTGGTGGTGTTGGTGCTCGTTGGGGTGATAACAATCGGAGATCGCTGGTGGTGGCTTCCACCATTAGCATCGGTTCATGGCGGGCAGATTGACAATCTGTTCACAATTACGCTGGCGATTACGGGGAGTGTCTTTGTGCTGGTCCACCTCTTGTTGGCATACTTTGTCTGGCGTTATCGCGAGCGCTCGGCAGAGCAGCGGGCGTACTTTTACCTGGAGAACCGTCCGCTGGAGGTTACTTACACGCTGATACCGGCTCTTGTACTAACGGGGCTCATTACCGCTGGCACGAGGGCATGGTTTGAGATTCAAGGTCCGCCTCCGCAGAATGCCTTGCCGATTCGGGTCATTGGGGAGCAGTTTGCATGGCGTTTCCAGTACCCTGGTGCAGATGGGCAGTTAGGGCGTTTCCATCCGCGCTTTGTCAGCGAGAGCAATCCCTTCGGTATAGACCCTGACGACCCGGCGGGGCGTGATGACATTGTTGCAACGGAACTGCATGTACCGTTGAATAGGCCAGTGGTAGCGTACATCGATTCTAAGGATGTCCTACACAGTTTCTTTGTCCCAGCGTTGCGGGTCAAGCAAGATGCGGTCCCAGGGATGACGACACGCTTCTGGTTCGTTGCCTCCCAGGTAGGGATGTACGATATTCCGTGCGCAGAGCTCTGCGGGCAGGGGCACTACATCATGCGGGGGCAAATGGTTGTAGAATCTGACGCGGCATTTGAGTCGTGGCTTGCTCAGCAGCCGACGATTGCGACAATGCTTGGTCTGTCCCAGTAGGACGAAGAGGAATTTGCAATGGCAACGGAGCATGCGGTAGAAAGTGTGGTTGTCCACCACGAGCCGCAGAGTTTTTGGCGGCGGTATATCTTCAGCATGGACCATAAGGTCATCGCCATCCAGTATATGATCACTGCTGGGCTCATGGGGCTTATTGGTTTGGTGATGTCCTGGCTCATGCGAATTCCCTTAGCATGGCCGGGGGAGTCGGTCCCGATTGTGGCAAAGATTTTCCCTGGGCTCTTTGAAGGGGGTGTTCTCCGTCCTGATGCCTACTTGGCGATGATGACCATGCATGGGACGCTGATGGTGTTTTTCTTCCTGACGGCAATTCTATTGGGGGGCTTTGGGAATTTGCTTATCCCTCTTCAGTGTGGGGCACGGGATATGGCATTTCCATTTGTGAACATGCTGAGCTACTGGGTATTTCTTCTCTCGTGCCTGATTATGCTGGCATCCTTGTTTGTTACAGGGGGTGCAGCAGCAGCGGGGTGGACAGCCTATCCGCCGCTCAGCGCGTTGGAAAAGGCGGTTCCAGGATCCGGGCTGGGGCAAACGTTGTGGTTGGTTGCTATGGCAGTGTTCATCGCCTCATCGGTCATGGGAGGCTTGAACTATATTACCACAGTACTCAATCTCCGCACGCAGGGGATGTCTATGATGCGGCTGCCCTTGACAGTGTGGGCACTGTTTGTTGCGGCAATTTTAGGTCTGTTGGCCTTTCCAGCGCTTTTTGCTGGGGCGGTGTTGCTGTTGTTGGATCGGCATTTGGGGACCAGCTTCTATTTAAGCCATGTTGTGGTTGGAGGGGAGCATATCGTCCGGGAGGGAGGAAATCCCTTGCTATGGCAGCATCTGTTCTGGTTTCTCGGGCATCCGGAGGTCTACATCCTAATTCTGCCGGCAATGGGTATTGCCTCGGAGATAATCTCTAACAATGCCCGAAAGCCCATTTTCGGCTACCGGGTCATGGTATACTCCATTATCGCTATTGGTTTCTTAAGCTTCATCGTCTGGGGGCACCACATGTTCGTTAGTGGGATGAACATATGGCTCAGTGCCGCTTTCACGCTGACCACGCTCATTATTGCTGTTCCTTCGGCGGTGAAGACGTTCAATTGGTTGGGGACGCTCTGGCGTGGGAAGCTCCGTTTCACGACGGCGATGCTGTTTGCTATTGGCTTTGTCTCAACCTTCGTCACTGGTGGGCTTACAGGGATTTTCTTGGGAAACCCGACAATTGATATCCAGCTACACGATACCTACTTCGTGGTGGCACATTTCCACATCGTTATGGCGACCAGCTCGGTATTTGGAATCTTTGCCGGCGTGTATCACTGGTTCCCGAAGCTATTTGGTCGTATGATGGATGAGCGATTAGGGAAACTGCATTTCTGGCTTACGTTTCTGGGAATGTATGCCATCTTCTTCCCGATGCATTACTTGGGCTTCATGGGGGTACCGCGGCGCTATTACGGTTTTGGTCTCCTGCAGTACCTTGCTCCCAACACGCAGGATATTCAGCTTTTCATCAGTGTGGCAGCTTTCATCACGGGGGCGGCTCAGTTCCTCTTCTTGGTCAATCTCATCCGGAGCATCTGGTGGGGGCGGCGGGCAGAAGCGAATCCCTGGCAAGGCAATACTCTGGAATGGCAAGCGCCATCGCCTCCACCTCATGGGAATTGGGGAGAGAAGCTGCCGGTGGTATATCGCTGGGCATACGACTATAGCGTTGCCGGTGCCTCGCAAGACTTCATACCGCAGACCGTTCCTATAGAGCAGGAGCCTACGGGAGAACCGGGCCGTCATGTGCCGTTGCCGACAGTTGCGGCTACTCTTTCTGGTGATGGAAATGGGAAACCGCTTCAGAACGGGGGATAACAGATGAGGCCGACGGTCTTACTGCCGCAGCGGATTAGTGGCATAAGCGGGGGTAGAGGTGGCGGGGGTGATGGAGCGCCGCTTGGCGGTCCGCTGATGCCGACGGCGCAACTCTTTGTTTGGCTCCTCATTGGAGGGCTGACGATGTTTTTCGCTGCCCTCTGTAGCGCAGCGATTGTGCGTATTGGCATTGACGGACGGACATTCCTCCTGCCGCCAATCATTTGGGTAAATACGGGAATTCTCGTCCTCAGTAGCGTGCTGCTGGGGTGGGCACAGTGGAGAGTTCTCAAGGGTCGGGAAGTTGAACCGAAAGGGCTGCGGGCCCTTGGTGCTGCAACAGCTCTCGGGGTGCTTTTCATGGGAGGGCAGGCAGTAGCGTGGTATCAGTTAGCGCAACAAGGGGTTTTTCTGTCTAGCTCTCCTGCAGCGGGTTTCTTCTATGTGCTGACAGCAGCCCACGGGGTGCATGTAGTTGGGGGACTTATAGCGCTTGCGGTACTATGGAGCGTCCGGCGCCGTGGGATGACCTTCCGTCGTCGGCTCGGACCCGTGGCTACGTATTGGCATTTCCTAACCTTTGTCTGGCTTGCCTTGGTGATAGTCCTTCAGACACGATAATGTCAGAGAAGTTGCAGTAGGAGTACCGATGGTGGCAGAAGTAACAGTGCAACAAGTGGAGCAAAAACCGTCCTGGGGTGGGGGAATCTCCCCTTTTGGGGTAAGCTGGCAGAAGTTGATGATGTGGATTTTTATCCTGTCGGATGCCTTTATTTTTGGTAGCTTCCTCATTAGCTACGCCACAAGCCGGGCTAGCGTAGGTAAGTGGGTGGATACGGGAAAAGTTTTTGCCCTTCACATTGCGGGGTCGGAAATCCCGTTGCTATTGATTGCCATCATGACTTTCATCTTAGTCAGCAGTAGTGGGACAATGGCTTTGGCGGTTGCGAACGCGTACGAGCGTCGGAAGAAGGAAACCGTTCGCTACCTTTTCCTTACGATGCTCTTGGGGCTGACTTTTGTGGGGTGTCAAGCATATGAGTGGACACATCTAATCGTGGACTACGGTGTCCGTCCCTGGTGGAATCCCTTCGGTCCACCGCAGTTTGGAGCGTACTTCTTTACCCTGACGGGGTTCCATGGGATGCATGTTCTCAGTGGGGTCATTTATCTGGGCATTATTGCCCGGCAGGTTGCCAAAGGAGTCTATGACCGTCGCGGTTCGTATGCGAACGTAGAGATTGCTGGGCTATATTGGCACTTTGTTGACCTGATTTGGGTGTTTATCTTCACGATGTTCTACTTGTTCTGAGGTGGCGTGATGGCAGACGTTGCTCGACCACAGGGTGAGCAAGTTGGTGCTGTTCATGCTCCAATCCGGACTTATTTGACTGTCTGGGGGTGGTTGTTTGTGCTCAGTGCTATTGCGTACTTTGTGGATATTATTCACCTGACAGGCTGGCTCAAGGTGGTTCTGCTGACCGTTTTGGCGCTGATGAAGGCGGGGCTTATTATGGCCTTCTTCATGCACTTGCGCTTTGAGCGTCTTACATTGGTGTATGCAATCGTGGCTCCTCTCATTCTGCTGGTGGCAATGTTGGTGGGATTGGTGCCAGATGGAGTTGCGGTCTTCGTTCGGCGGTAGATTTGGAGTATACCTTCTGGCTGGGTTTGTATTGGGCAGCGTTCCAGCAGGGGCTCAGTGCGCGTTGTGTCGCTCTGCAGTGGAGACAGGGAACCCGCTCTTTGCGGAGGCCCTGCGCTCGGGAATTCTCCTGCTCTTGGTCATGCCATACCTTTTGGGGCTTGGTTTGGCAATAGTGCTCTGGCGTGCATGCCGACGTCGGCAAGTGGTGGCTGTGGAGGTGGGTCGGTGGAATGCCCCGGGGCAATCAATCAATGGGGCTCCCAGCTGTCAAGGTTAAGGGAAGGAGCTGATTGGCGCAGCGTAGGGAATTGTGTGGCTGTCAAGGAGGGAGTGGGGGAGTTTTTCGTGTCCGTTGAGGTGAGGGCGTGGGAGTGTGGAGGTGGATAGGGAGTGCTAATTTTGCATTGCCTGTCTCACCATGGGTGAGTATTGCCGAGCATGCGCTTGACTTATCAACCGAGTCGGGTGAAACGTTTACGTACGCATGGGTTTCGGGCGCGGATGAAAACAAAGGGAGGACGGAAGGTGTTAGCGCGTCGTCGGGCAAAGGGACGGCATAAGCTGACGGTGAGCGATGAGCGGAAGAAGTGGTGAAGCTCCGTCCACTCAAGCGTCGTAAGGAGATCCAGCACTTGTGGGAGCAGGGGCAACGTTTGACCAGTGCGATGATGACTGTGGTGGTATTGTATCGGGAGGGAGAAAACAAGGGGGATGTGGGCTATGTGGTTAGCGTTCCAAGGCGGAGGGTACGGCAGGCGGTTGAGCGAAATCGGTTGCGGCGCTTGATGCGGGCGGCTCTTTGCACAGCAGTCAAACAGATGCAGAGTACCGAAGGGGATATCCCTTTCAGGGCTGTCGGGCTGGTGTGGCGGGGTAGCGAGGAGAAGCCGGTCAAGCGGTTACGACTGTGGGATATTCTACCGCAAGTTCGGGAGCTTCTGCGACGGGCATGGGAAGGATGTCTGTGATATACCGACTCATTGCTGGTCTTCTGCAGCTCTATCACCAGTGGATTTCTCCGTGGATGCCGAAGGCTTGTCGTTTCTATCCGAGTTGCTCGCAGTATGCGGCCGAGGCCATTGTACGCTACGGTCTTCGCCGTGGGGTGTGGTTAGCGTTGCGCCGTCTTGCGCGGTGCCATCCTTGGCATCCGGGTGGGGTTGATCCCGTTCCATAGCGGAGGAAGGGGATGGACAGGCGTACCCTGCTCGGGATTATACTCATTGCCCTTTTAACGACGCTGTGGGCTCTTTATACGTCCATCTACTATGCTCCGCGAGTCCCACTGGATACTGTGCGTCCGCAGCTGAAGGGGGCAGTCCCTGAGGAAACCGTGAAAAGGGAAGCTCCTCCGACAATTCCCGAGCGCTGGATAGAGGTGGAGACTGATCTGCTGCGGATACGACTGAGCTCGTACGGCGGCACTCTAACACACTGGGAACTGCGTCGCTACAAAGACTGGCAGGGGAAACCTGTGCAGCTTATTCCCATCGGGGAACGCGAGCTATGGATTGCCTACTACGACGCGCAGGGGAGGCGAGTTGATACACGACGGTTACCTTTCATTCCCTCCGTTGCCAGCGATACAGTCTATCGCGTCAGCGGGAACGATTCCCTGGTCATCCGATTCCGCTATGCCTTGGACTCAGTGCACTCTATTGAGCGCTGGTATGTCTTCCATGGTGGGCGCTATGACGTTGGAGTGGGGATTGACTTCGTCACAGGGGACGGAGGTGGAGTGCATCAGCGTTATGAGCTCATATGGACTGGGGGGCTCAAGTATCAAGAGTACAACAGTGTGGATGAGTCACATAGCGCCTCGGTGCAGATTTCCTTAGCAGGCGATCTTGAGACCCTGGATGCCAAAGAGTTCGACCGGGCTGTTGAGACTCAGGCAACAGGTCGCATTGACTGGGTAGGGCTGAAGATAAAGTATTTCGCTGTTGCAATTCTGCCGCTACCGCGTCCGGCAGAATTCACCGTCCTTGCTCGTGGACAGAGCTTCCATGCTCCCAATGGCGGAGTTGTGAAACGATATGATGTGACGCTGCGGCCCCTTTCCCGTCGAGGCGGAGAGCCCCATGTATTTCAAGTCTACGGTGGACCGTTAGATTATGACCTTGTCAAGCCGTATGAACTGACGGCTATGGTGGAGTTTGGGCTGCGCTGGCTGGTGCGCCCAATAGGGGAATACTTTATGCTCCCGCTCCTCAAAGGGATCCATTGGCTCGTTCCCAACTACGGCATTGCAATTATTGTATTCGCCGTGTTGATGAAACTCCTCCTGCATCCGCTTATCCTTCCTCAGCTCCGATCGGCGCAGCGCATGCAGCTCTTAGCCCCAGAGCTACAGAAGATTCGCGAAAAGTACAAAGACGACCTTCAAGCACAACAGCGGGAACTATTCCGGCTCTACCAGGAGTACGGTATCAATCCCATGAGTGGCTGTCTTCCGTTGTTGCTGCAATTGCCGATTCTGTATGCACTCTGGGCAGTGCTCAATTACTCCATTGAACTGCGGCAGACCCCGTTTATGCTCTGGATTGTGGACCTTTCTGTGCCGGATCGGCTCGTCACGCTTCCGTTCCGAATTCCGCTTTTTGGATTCAACTACATTTCGGGCTTGGCGCTCCTGATGGGGGTAGCTGTCTTTCTGCAACAGCGGCTTAGCGTGACGGATCCCCGCCAGCGGTGGATGGTCTATGTCTTTCCCCTTCTGCTCACCTTGCTTTTTTCGGCCTTCCCGGCAGGGTTGAATTTGTACTACTTCACTTTCAACGTGCTGAGCATTGGGCATCAACTGTATTTGACCCGTTTCCGCAAGAAGAAGCTGACGCTGGAGGACTTAAAGCGGCAGCCGAAGCGGGAAGGATGGCTCATGCGGCGGCTGCGCGAAGCTCAGGCTCTGGCTGAGGAACAAGCAGAGCGTCTGCCGCCCAGTTTAGCCCGACGGCTTAAAATTGAACAACCGAAGCCGGCAAAGCAACAGAAAAAGAAGCGGCGGTGAAATCACACAGAGTTCAGCGCCTGGGTAATATCCTCCAGCAGGTCTTCCGTGTCTTCAATCCCGCAGGAGAGCCGAATCAGTCCCTCAGTGATACCAACGCTGCGGCGGCGCTCAGGGGATAGGGAAGCATGGGTCATGGTAGCTGGATGGGAGACCAGAGACTCTACTCCCCCCAGGGATTCCGCCAAAGTGAAGAGACGGAGATGGCGGAGAAATTCAAGTGCTCGTTCAGCAGAGCCCAGATCCAAGGAGAGCATACCCGTGAAGTTGCGCATTTGGCGCCGTGCCAGCTCATGCTGCGGATGGGTCGGTAGCCCAGGGTAATAAACCGCCTGGACAGCAGGGTGGACAGCACAGAGTTCGGCAACTGCTCGGGCATTGCGCTCGTGCTGCTGCATGCGTAGGGCTAAGGTCTTTACTGAGCGGAGGCAAAGCCAGCATTCAAAGGGACTTGGAATAGCCCCGGCGGCGTTCTGGAAGAAGCGGAGTCGTTCGGCAAGTTCTGGGTGTCGGGTTACGACGACACCGCCGACGACATCGGAGTGCCCAGCCAGGTACTTCGTTGTAGAATGGACGACCAGGTCGGCTCCCAAAGTCAGGGGTTGCTGGGCATAGGGGGTAGCGAAGGTGTTGTCCACCACGAGCCAAGCATTGTGTCGATGGGCGATATCGGCCATGGCAGCAATGTCCGCTAAGTGGAGAAGGGGGTTGGTAGGGCTTTCGATGTAGAGTAGGCGCGTCTCGGGGCGGAAGGCGTGTTTGACCGCTTCGGGCTCACGGGCGTCAACGTACGTAGCACTGATTCCAAAGGTTGACCAGACTCGGTCAAAGAGGCGGACGGTGCCGCCATAGAGATCTGCTGACGCCACGATGTGGTCCCCGGGGCGAAGGAGGCGGACAACGGCATCGATGGCTGCCATTCCACTGGCGAAGGCAATGGCGTAGGAGCCCTCCTCTAATGCGGCGATGTTCTGCTCCCATGCCTGCCGGGTTGGATTGTTGGTTCGTGAATACTCAAAGCCGCGATGCTTTCCCGGTGCGTCTTGGGCATAAGTGGAGCTGAGGTGAATCGGTGGGATAACAGCGCCCGTTGTGGGGTCGGGTTCCTGTCCTACGTGAATTGCACGGGTGGCAAAGCCTCGGTAGTTCATTGGGTTAACTGTACTGTAAGACCCACCGTGTGGGCTAGCCGAGAAGGGCTGGTGTACTCGTGTGTCAGAGCGTAGTCCATCTGGAGTCCGATGGGAAGAGCCCCGATCATGGGCAGTTGGACGGAAATGCCACCGCCGATACGGTCTATGGGGAACCAACGAGCGCGGCCGAGTTCGTCTCCGAAAATGATCGCTCCGCCGCGGAGGGCGAAGCCGGGCAAGGGAATAACTTCGGCCGCTGCGCAAAGGCTGGGCCGACGCGTTGTCTGTCCGTAGCGCAGTTCCAATGCCAGAAGGAGATAGCGTTCAGAAGGAAGCCGCACCACGTATTCCTCCCCCGTTATCGGAGATCGGCGGCGGGAGATACGGGGGGCAAAGTGAACCTCGGTTGCCACACCAGCGGAGATAGCCAGCGGAAGAGGAGCTCGGTGATTTTCCCACTGGAGGAAAGCTCCAAGATTGCGAGCAGTGACGCCGAAGGAAAAGAGGTCGGCTACGTGGAACAGTGCTCCAATATCAGCAGCAGCTCCACTGGCCGATATACCGGCTCCAACAAGCCCGCTCCAAAGGTATTTCCCTGTGACTCCAACGCTGAGGAAGTTCCACCGGAAGCTACCGCTCAGGCTAATAGCAAGGTCATGTGGGGTATGCTCTCCGAGGGGTTCACCATTGAGATCTCGGGCAATGAAGCTGCCTGCCGAGAAACTCTGGACACCAGCACCGATGCCGAATCCATTGCCTATTGCTTGAGCGTAGGCAAAACTGGTGTAGGTTCGTCCCAATCCCAGGAGCGAAATGGAAAGCCCAAAGGCAGGTTTAGGCATGAACCATGCGCTGATGGAGGGGTTTGCAAACAGCCCCATTGGCTCGTTTGCAACAGCGGTGTAGGAGCCGACCAATCCGAGTGAGCGAGCACCGACGGGGCGCTGAAGGTATCCGGCTGCTGTGCCTTCACTGAGTGCTTGTGCCAGGAGCGACGGCGATCCCAGCACAAGGAGGAAAGTGCATCCAAGCTTAACGGGAGAGGACAAACTTCTGTGCCAGCCGGAAGCCATCACCCTGGACGATGCAGATGTAAATACCGTTCGGTAAGTTGACGGTGGGGATACCGTATTCACGAACCCCCGCCGTAGCTTTTCCTTGGTAGACCGTTGCGACGCGCTTGCCCAGAAGGTTATACACACCGATGTCAAGCCGGCGTTGGTCAGCAGCGAGTTCAACGACAACGACATGCTCGCCGTTTGTCTCCCGGATTGAGTGAATCCGGTTCTCCCGGGGAAGCGAGTCTGCCACCGCCTGCCGCTCCAATTGGGTGACTAAGAGGGGATGGGTCCGAGCCATTCCTATTTCTGGAGATGGGAGGCAGCGCGCAGAGGGCGGATGTACTATCCCTATCGCCACCGTGATGAGAACAAGGGTAGTCACTGTTGGCCTCATTCTACCGCTACCGAGTGAGACTCACCGCCATCGGCAGAGACGAATGATTGGGATTCTTGTGTGCGGAAGCGGAAAAAGAGGGTCTCAGGAGATGCAGCCTGGAGGCGGTAGTGGAGTTCCAACCCTTCGGGGGGAATCCGCAGATGACGGGCGAGGCGGAGACGAGCTTCCGGCGTCTCGGGCAGTGTTGCCGGCGTATAGTTCCTCAGCTGCTGGCGAAGGTATTCGGAGCGGTGCCGGAGACGTTCGCGCCACAGCTGTGCTACTTCTGGTGCGGGAGCTATCGGTACGGCTCTTTCAGGTGGGGTATCGACGGGAAAGGGCGGGGCAGATACCTCTGGCTGTCCTCCTTGAGCTGCTGGGTCTATCCTTTCCCTTTGTTGTTCTGTCCCTCCGTTATCGGGGGCGGGGGAATGCTGTTGGGCTCCTAATTCATCGGCAGACCGATAGTGGCGGAGTGCTGCCTGGACATACGAAGGGAATGGAGCAGAGCTACGGGAGGAGGAGCGCTTCCGCAAAGCCGTCAGGAGAAAGCGCAGCGCAAAGCCCACAGAGACGGCAGCAATCCCCGTAAATACAATGGGGGACCACAGCAGAATCCAACCAGGCGTACCGCTGGCTGATGGAGGAGTCGGAACGGAGTTGCTTCCCGAAGTTGTTGCCGACAGGGGGTGGGTAATGTGAGACCCACTGTCCGGCTTTGGGGGAGGATGAGGGGAGTCCTGTAGTGGAAAGTGAAGCATAGCTTCCGTCAGGGCTGCTAAGCTATCGGCAGCCAACGAGGGAGGGGGTGGGAGAGAACGTTCGGTGAGATTGCGGAAATGCGTAGATGCTTGGAGTTGCAGTTCCGTTCTGCCTGCCAGCTCTGCAAGGTAAGCCATAACGCCGTAAACCTCCGGCAGTGTGCTCTGTCGCCATGCTTGTCGCAGCCATGCAAGAGCGGTCACTGCCCTGCCGGAGGAAAGGGCACGGGTAGCAAGCAGGGCTGCTGCATCAGCCGAACCCCGATGAGCCGCTTCCGTCAGCAAGCTTTCGGCAACAGTCTCGGAGCCCAACTCCAGTGCCAGCAAGGCGCTGTGGTAGAGTTCGTCTCCGGGTGAAAGCTTTTCCCACCGAAGGGGGGTTATCAGCAGGCATCGGCTATATGGGAGCCAAACAGCGCTATAGCCACAAGGGGATGCCACGGTGATGTAGACCTTCACTCCATTTCTGCTCCGCTGGGGATAAACTTCCCGGATAGGTCCTTGGCTCCACGAGCGGGGGCGGAGTTCCGCGGATGGTTCTGCCCCTGGCAGCGTTACGATAATGCGCTGCTTGTCCGGTGAAAGCTCCGATCCCCATCCTATGGGCAACTCTGAGCAGAAGAGGGCAACGCGCCCCTGGTGGTCTACGGTGATACGCTCCACTATCGTTGCAGCAAGTCCAAGGGGGAGGAATCCGAAGAGAGCGATGTATCTTAAGCGCATTGAGGGGCACTCTGTTGTAGGACATCCAGCCGTAAGGGGAAGCGGAGCACAACCGTTGTGCCGGCACCAGGCTGTGAGTGGAGGGTGATAGTTCCACCGTGACGTTCAACAATTTCCTGGCACAAACTCAATCCCAGACCAGAGCCATGGGGCTTGGTAGTGAAGAAAGGCTCAAAGACTTGTTGGACGAGTTCAGTGGGAATGCCGATGCCGGAATCCCGACAGGAGACTATCAAAGTGTCTCCTTCGGCAAACAGTCGGATATGGAGCAGTCCGCCCTCAGGCATAGCGTCGCAAGCGTTCAGGAACAGGTTTAAGAACACCTGTTCCAGTTGTCCTGCGTGACCCAGGATGCGTGTGGTGGGTGCTTCTTGCTCCAGGTGAACACGGATGCGATCCCGCCGAAATTGAGGCTGAAGTAGTTGTAATGCGTGCTCAACGATGGTGGCAACCTCAATGGGGGAGAATTCTGTCGGGGCATCGGGGCGTCGGAGCAGTTGTCGGAGCTCGTGCAGAAGGTGGTGTAGGCGGAGGAGTTCATGGCGCAGGCGTCGAGCATGTTCCTGCATGTTCCCTTTGCCGGCTTCAATGAGTTCGGCGTACGATAGCAAAGCCTGCAGGGGGTTGCCAAGCTCGTGGACAATAAGGCTGCTGATTTTCCCAAGCGTTGCCAAGGATTCCGCCTGTTGCAGCTCGCGCTGGAGTTGCTGGAGTTGAAAGTGCAGCATCTCTGCCGTGCGGGAGCTTTCCATGTTGTCTAGTAGGACTCCCACCAAGGTGCCGACATAATGGAGCTGTTCCTGTAGGGAAGCCAGGGGAAGGGTTGTAGGGACATCCAGAGCAACAATTGCGCCGAATCGTTCGCCTGAGTGCCCCAAGGGAACTGCCAGCAGGGAACGTTCCGATGCCGTCCAGAAAAGGTCGGGCAAGAGAGCGGGATTACCGTAGGCTGTGAGCCAGTCAATGATGCCATCCTCTACCAGTGCACGGGCGTGTGCTGTGTGCTCCGGTGGGTGAACCTGGAGGGAACCGATCGGGGAGATACGGAAGACATAGGCGCTGGAGGCGCAAGCCCACCGTTGGAGAAGGGAGCATGCTTGTTGCAGAAGGGCTTCAGGAGTGGAGGCTTCCAGGAGTTGACGGATTTCCGTCCGCTCCTGGCTCTGAGGGGCGGCGATTTGCTGGGTGAGTTGCTGACGGAGATGTTCCACTTCCCGCTGCAGCAGTTCACAGCGTACCTCAAGTAGGCGCATATATTGCTGTTCCCGCTGTCGGAGCTCCTCCCAGGAAAGCTCAGAGGGCATGGTTTCAGGACTTCTTAGTGCAGGACTTCAGCCAACAGGCGATACTCCTGTTCTATTCCCTCCCGCAATTCGGGGGTGGGTTCGCCAGTTTGGTCAATCAGACGGTGTGCCAAGTATGTTTCCCAGAGCGGCTCTGGGAGGTAGAGGGGTGACTGGAGTCCGTCTTCTCCAGACCAACGGCGGAGACCCGCCCAGTGAGCCAGATATTCTGCCGTAGCTGTCAGAGCGGTTAATGGTTGCTGCACTGTGTCTAAAGGTGCGGGAAGGCGGTGAGCGGACAGATCGGGTAAGAGCGGAGGGTCAGGCGTGTGGTGATAGGCGAGAGCGGCCACGAGGACCGGGGGCAAATTCCATTTTTCAGCCAGCCATGCACCGACGTCAGCGTGGGTAGCTCTCAAAAACAGGCGCTCTGCTTCCACACGAGAGCAGCCGGTGTGCTGCTGGTGGCGGACGATGGCGGTAAATTCTCCGGGAAGATAGGTGGCAAGGAGTGAAATTCCCAAATCGTGGAGCAGCCCTGCTGTGAAAGCTTCACCAGCAAGGCGATAGCCAATATGGCGAGCCAAGAAGCGAGCTGCTGTCGCGCAATAGAGGCAATATCGCCAGAAGAGTTCCCGTTCCCACTCGGCGCCGCGCTTGACGGTGACCAACTCGTACAGAGCAACGGCAACCAAGATTTGGCGTACCGCATCATTACCCAGTAAGGAAATGGCAAGCCGGACTGTGGTGATACGCCGAGGGAAGCCATAGACAGGAGAGTTTGCCACACGGAGGAGCCGAGCTGTTAAGGCTTGGTCTCGCTCTATGAGGTAGGCAACCTGTGCCGCGCTAACCTCTGCGTTGCCCAGAAGGCGAAGGCTTTCTGCCACGAGGGGCGGTATGGTCGGCAACTGTTCAATATGTCCGAGACGCTGGGCGAGAGCGGTATCAAGCATGGTGGTGGGTGCGCAGATATGTGCGCAATGCCTCCAGAACTTTGGCGTGTATTTGGCAAACCCGGCTTTCTGTCAACTGCAGCAGCTCTCCGATTTCGCGGAAGGTCAATCCTTCGTAGTAGTAGAGCACGATGACCAAGCGTTTCCGTTCGGGAAGTCGTTCTAAGTAGGCTGTGATGGCATCTAACAGTTGCTGGCGGGAAAGATTTTCCGCGGGGTCAGGGGCATGAATATCGGGCACTGCCTCCAATGGGTCGATGGCCTCATCCTCCTCCCCCGTCGTTGCCACTGGATTGGGTTCGGAGAAGGAAAGGGAAGCCTGAGCAGCCTGGACGGCATGGAGGTAAGAGCGGTATACTTCTGGTGTTACACCCAGCCGCTGGCAGATTGCTTCGGCAGAGGCTTCGTCGCCCAATTCTTGGCGGAGTTCATCGGCGGCTCGGTGATAGGTATGGACCTTACGGCGAGCGGTTCGGCTGAGCCAGTCAAGTCGGCGAAGTTCGTCCAGAATGGCGCCACGAATGCGGGTCAGTGCGTACGTCTCAAACTTCGTACCGCGGCTGGGGTCGAAGCGTTCAATTGCTTCATTGAGCCCCAAGACGCCGACGTGCTCCAAGTCCTCTTGGCTCAGGAGACTCTGTTTGGGTAGTTGGAGGGAGTGGATGACGTAATGGACCAGCCAGAGATAGTGTAGGATAAGACGTTGGCGGTCGTTATCGGCACGCTGCTCCCAGTAGCGCTGCCATACTTGTTGCAGCTCTTCAGGACTGAGTTGGTGTCTGTGACGGCTTTTCATGGACATTCCGTCCTGGGGTATCGTCGGATATCGGTAGCTGTGAGTTCTTTCCAAGGCGGAAGAGAACCAAAAACAGCGTTGCCAGCACGGCAACTGCTACAAAGACTATGAATGCCCTCAGTAACACTGCCTCGATAGACAGTTCGGGTTGCAGAGCAAAAATAACTATTGCAACACAACCGGCAAGGAAGCCGAGCTGAAGCACAAAACGGGCGGCATTACCGAGAGAGGAGCGCGCTGTCATGTTCTTCCTGCCTGAAGGTGCTGAGTTGTTGCAAGAGCTTACGATAGAGGAGCGCTGCAGGAAGGTCTGGGAAGAGTTCCACCAGAGGACGTTGATGTAAGAGAGCTTTCCGGTGCCACGGTTCATAGGGAATAGCCCCCAGCAGCGGCAGGCGTTTTCCAACGAAGCGCTCTAATACTGTGTTGAGTTTCCGCACAATGGTCTGAGCTTCTGCTTCATCTACGACGCCGACAACTAAGAGGGCGGAAGAATATCTGTCCCTCCCCTCTGTTTCTGAGAGTAGGGCTTTCAGCAGACCGTAGGTGTCAAGGATAGACCCAATATCATCCCCCGTGACAACGCAACACAGAGCTGCCATGCGGCAGGCCACGGCTATCAATTCAGACCATCCCGGCGGGAGATTGAGCAGTACAAGCTCTGGCTGGAGGCGATTCAGGAGGGTGGAGAGGAGTGTGGGGAAGGCTGCTGCCAATTGTCTTTCAGCTTCCTTCCCAAGGGCTCGCTCTGGTACCAGCCATGTAGTTGGGCAGATGCGGATGGGGACGTCCTCAATGCGAGCCGACCCAAGGTAAGCATCCGAAGCTGTTGCGATGGGATTTAGCCCGTAATGGAGATGGAGACTGGGAGCTTCAGGATGGAGGTCCCAAATAAGACAGGATAAACCGCGCTCCTGAGCTGCAGCAGCAAGGTTGACAATAACGGTAGCTTTTCCAACACCGGCACGTCCACTACAGAAAGCAATGACGAGGGAGCGGCTTTGCCGGGTTTTCATGTTTCTTCTACTACTCCAATCCGACACGCAAACGTTTCAACACGGGCTGGCTCTATATCCTCAGGGATCCGCGGACCAGCACACAGACACACTACGGGAATGTCGCTTTGTTCCAGTGCCTGAATTACCGGAGCAACCGTTGGTGTAAGATCCAGCTTTGTAATGATGATACCGCTTACTCCAAGTTCGTGCCATATTTGGAGAAGGCGTCGGAGGACCGCAAGGGAGTCAGTAGCGCTAAGGATACCGAAGAAAGCCTCAGGGTGGATCAGCTCGCTATAGTGACGCCATCGACGATATGTCTCTTTACGGAAGGGATTCCCCCCAGGTAGCTCGATGGCAGCCACCATTGGAGAGGAGGGCAAGGTTGCAAGGTGCTGCCGGAGCTCATGAGGAGTGTAGGCTTCGGTCAGCGGAATGTCGGCAATGGAGGAGAAGAGTTGTAGGTGCTCCAGTGCTCCCAGTCTAGATACTTCGGCACTGATGAGGTGGCAGGGTAGGTGGTGCAACAGTTTGTAGAAGAGGAGGAGCTTCAGCAGTGTGGTAGTCTTGCCCGAGCCGGGCAAACCAACAACCAAGAGTCGGAGAGGCTGAGCAGCGGGAGAAGGGAGCTCCGCTGTGCGGATATGCGCTGTCAAATGGTGGCGGGCGTGGAGGAGGAGTTCTTTCCACGATGGGACAGAGGACGTTGGTGGTAGGCGACGCAGAAGGAACTCCTCCGTGAAGCCTTCGGTGCGGAGGGTTGTATACAGCTGTTGCCAAAGTGGGTCGGCACCAGTGTTGAAGCGAATCAGCGCCTCTATGGCGGAAAGTTGCTGCCGAAGTGTGATAAGTTCCCGCTGGAGCTGGACGAATGAGAGCGTGTCAGTCGGGGAGGCTGCATTCGGTGATGTCCCCGATGGGGAGGGAGATGCTTCAGGATCGGGGATGGCGAGAACTTCTACAAGCTCAACACCGGTGTCTGTGCGGAAGGTCCTGGTATCCACAATGACGGCATTGTCCCCTAACTCCCGCCGCATAGAACGGAGTGCCTCGTGGATAGTTGAAGCCCTGTAGGTACGGACCCGCATGGTGGACCCTCATGGCTGAGCTCAGCAATGGAGCTTGAAAAAAGCATGCCATTCCCGTTCTGCTTCCTTGGCCTTAGAGGACCTGGAAGATGAAGAACTTCAGGTATTGTGTCTCCGGCATGTTCAGCAAAATGGGGTGGTCGGAAGGTTGTGTCCCCCGGTAGAGAAGTCGGAGGCGACGCTTGAGGCGGGTGGCTTCGGCAAAGATGACTTCCAAGAAGACAGCTTCAAAGACATGGTGAGAGCAGCTGCTGGTGACCAGATAGCCTCCAGGTGGTAGAAGGAGGAGTGCCAGGCGGTTAATCTCGCCGTACCCGCGCTTTGCTGCTGGGACATGGCGTCGGCTCTTCGCGAAGGCAGGAGGATCGAGAATGACCATGTCCCACTGTTTTCCCTCAGCGACTTGTTCTCCGAGAAAAGTAAAGACATCAGCCTCTACGAATTGGACTGCCTGGAGCTGATTTAGTTCAGCGTTGCGTCGGGCGGCTTCCAAAGCGCTTGCGGAGCTATCAACACCGACAACTTCCCGGGCTCCATGCAGAGCAGCATGGAGAGCAAATCCTCCGTGGTATGTAAAGCAGTCCAGCACCCGAAGACCGGATGCCATCCGCCCAACCACTGCCCGGTGATAGCGTTGGTCCAAATACGCGCCCGTTTTCTGCCCTTCCATCAAGCGCAGCTCTACCCGAAGCCCGAATTCCTCCAGTACGAAGCGCTCTGGAACCTGGCCGTAGAGAATACCCTGACGCTGTGGGAGCTGCTCCAGTTGGCGGAGGTGGGAGTGGTTCTTTTCCACGATTCCTTCTATTTCCGGCAGGACATGGCGCAAGGCTTCCACGATAATGGGGAGTCGCTGATCCATACCCGTGGAAAGGGTTTGCACGGCACAGTAGTTACCGTACCGATCAATAACCAACCCCGGCAATAGGTCCGACTCCCCGTGTACGAGTCGGTACATGGACTCGCCCTTGCAGATGCGTTCGCGCAACTGGAGTGCGTGGCGAAGTCGCTCGGCAAAGAAAGGGACGTCTAAGTCGGTAACTTCATCCGTACCGAGAAGGCGGACGCAGATAAGGCTGTGTGGGTTGTACAGCCCAACTCCGAAGCTTTCTCCTTCGGCCGATACCACACGTACGAGACTTCCTGGTGGGAGACGGGGTATGGATTGGAGCTCGTTGCTAAAGACCCACAGGTGCCCACTCCGGATACGAGTCTCATGCCCTGCGCGCAGATAAAGCTCATGCATGGAAGAAGACGGGGCTACAATAACTGGAAGGCCCGCTCCTTAGCTCAAGAGTTCCTGCTTCGTCTGCCCCTGCTGAATCTGCTGCTTAATGAGCATACGAACGTAGGTAGAAGCAGCCATACCCAAACCGTAGGCCAGCTGCTGCAGGGCGTTATAGTCGCTCTCTTCCAGCGTGATGGACAATAGGCGTTTGGGACCCTGAAAGAGAATCGGCCGCCGTGAACCCTTGGGGCGTCCGCGCTTTGTCATGGGACAGCTCCCTTCTTCTGTGAGACTGCCAATATCTCCCCTTCCGACTTTCGAGGTACACTGAGCCACCGGAGGGATTTGAACCCCCGACCCGCTGATTACAAATCAGCCGCTCTACCACTGAGCTACGGTGGCATAGCACGTATTGTGTGTACAAAATTATGCAGATTTTTGCCCCTGCCTACCGTGGTTAGGAGGGTGGAAATAGCTAAATTCGTTTCTACGGCCAAGGACGGGTAACGATGCGGATTTCGGAGCAGTGGCTGCGGGAGCTCCTGGAATTGCCGTGGACGACAGAGGAGGTGGCTTCTATCCTGACCAACCTGGGGTTGGAAGTAGAGGCGGTGGAGGACTGGCGGGGAAAGTATCGGGGGATTGTGGTTGGTATCGTCACAGAGGTTCGGTCTCATCCGCGGCGAGGGGGATTATGGATCTACCGCGTTTCTGTTGGGGATGACAACGTCCAAGTGATTGCTGGGACTTCAGTACCGGCGGGTGAGCGCGTTGTGGTTGCTCTTCCTGGAGCGGTTCTCCCCCGAGGAGGGAAAGAAGTAGAGCCGCGAAGTATTGACGGAGAGGATTCGCATGCAATGCTTTGTAGTCGTTGGGAATTGGGGGTGGGGGAGGAGTCTGACCGGGTATGGTTGCTACCGCCGGATGCTCCGATAGGCAAGGCTCTTTCCACCTATCTGCCGTCGGTAGAGGACGTGGTCTATGAGTTCTCAGTAACGCCAAATCGGGGTGATTGCTTGAGCCATTGGGGGATTACGCGGGAACTGGCGGCATATGGGGCATTGTCATTGTCGGTTCCTTCTCCACCGCCACCGGAGGGAGAGCCATCTCCTATAGAGGTGAAGATTATGACACCGGAGGGATGTCCGCTTTACACTTGCTGCGTAGTTACCAATGTTCCGGCAACGGCTTCACCACTGTGGATGCAAATACGGCTTTGGCGATTGGGGATTCGCCCGCATTCGTTACCGGTGGATGTGATGAACTATGTCATGCTGGAACGGGGACAACCATTGCATGCCTTTGACTATGCAACGATTGCTCAGCGTCAACTCTATATCCGATGGGCCCATGAGGGCGAGTATTTCCAAGGGCTGGACGGGAAGCTCTACCAACTGTGCTCGGAGGACGTAGTCATTGCTGACCCGCAAAGGGTACTGGCTCTGGGAGGTGTGCTCGGGGGGGCAGAATCGCAGGTAACGGCGGCGACGAATCAGGTACTCATTGAATCTGCTCTTTTCCATCCAGTACGCATCCGCCGTACGGCTCGGCGGTACATGTTAGAAACGGAGGCAGCATATCGTTTTCAGCGCGGAGTTGATCCTCAAGGAGTGCTTCCTGCGCTCTACCGAGCGGTCTTGCTACTCCGTCAACTTGGAGGTGCTGTGAGTATGGCTCCCGTTGTGGTTGGAGAGCTCCCAAGCAACAGTCGGCGGATTCTTGTCCGATATGAGAGGGTCAATCGGGTATTGGGAATTTCACTCCTCCCCTGGCAGCTCCATACCCTGTTGAGTCGTCTGGGGTTCCAACTGGAAGCACAAAATGAGCAGAGCTGTGTAGTGAAAGTTCCCTCGTTCCGGCACGATGTGCGGGAAGAGATAGACGTCGTGGAAGAGGTTGCTCGCTTGTATGGGTACGACCGAATTCCGCCGGCGGAGTTTATGGCTTTACCTGTTTCGCCTTCCCCTCTTCCACGGGAGCTTCTCTCACTCCCAATTCAAGGAACGATCATCACAGCATTGGCAGAGTGGGGATTTCAGCAGGTCTTCACCCCTGTGCTCACAGATCCTGATACAGCGTCTCAGTGGGAGCTACAGCCCGTCCGGTTGGTCAATGCCCTTGGGGTGGAATACTCGGTATTGCGTCCGTCGCTGGTACCCCCGTTGGTCCGGGTGCTTTCGACCAATGTTCGTGTCGGAGAGCGGGCAGTTCGCCTGTTTGAGATAGGAAAGGTCTTCCGCCGCCAAGGAGGGGATGGGTCCCAGTTAACCGATTATGAGGAACGCCTCGAACTTGGGATTTTGCTGAGTGGTGCCGCGGCTCCATTGCAGTGGGGGATTCCGCAGCGAGAGGTGGATTTCTATGACATACGCGGTGTTGTTGAGCAGCTATGTGAGCGGTTGCGTATTCCAGTCGAAATGCTACCGTGGGTAGAGAAGCGCCCGGAACCGGTGTTACCTACGGCTGTTCAGCTCTACAGTGGACAGCGTCTTCTCGGTTGGTTGGGGCAATTACGTCCTCGGTGGCTAAAGCAGTGGGAAGTAGAGGGGCCGGTGTTCGTTGCCGTCTTGGATGTGGCAGCTCTACAGCAGTGCAGTCAGCCGGTATCTCCATATGTGCCCGTACCGGAATATCCAGCAATTCGGCGAGACCTTGCTTTCGTTATAGACGAGACGATTCCGGCCGGGGCTCTCATCCAGCTTATCCGTCAGGCTGCTGGGGAGTGGTTAGAGGAAGTTGTGCTGTTCGATGTGTTCCGTTCACCAGCGTTAGGGGAAGGGAAGAAGAGTGTAGCTTTTGCATTACGGTTCCGTTCGCGAGAACGGACTTTGCGGGACGAGGATATCAACCCGGTGGTAGAGCGGATTATAGCGTCGGTGGAGCGTCAGACAGGTGCCTGTTTGCGCATGTAAATGGAGCCGGAAGCAGGGGCGATATCACCACGTCCGGAGCTCCAGGCTCTCTTGTTGCGCCTATGGGAGCGATTGCATTTGCTCGGAGAGCGGGCTCGGGAGCTGGGAGCGGAAAACCTCCGCCTGCGGGAGGAAGCTCAGCAATGGCGGGATGAGCTCTCACGGCTTCAGGAACAGGAATCCGCTGCCCATGCCCGTCTCCAGAAGCTGGACGAGGAGGTTCAGAGCTTGCGCCAGCAATTGCATCAGATGGAAGAATCGCGCGAACATCTCTCCGAGGAGCTTGCCCATTTGCGTTCTACTTATGATGCAACGCTGGAAGAGCTGAAGCGTGTGCAGGAAGAGTTCCAGCTGGCACAGCAAGAGTTAGCACGTCGGAACCACGAACTCTACCTTTGCCAGAAGGAGCTTGAGAGGTGTCGGGAACGTTTGGCGGAGGCGCAAGTGCAACGCCCAGTAGAGGGGTTGCAGACGGAGGAACTCCGGGAGCGTGTGCGCAGCTACGAAGACACCATCACCCAATACGCTGAGCAATGTGCTCAACTTCAGCAGGAAAATGCTCTCCTCCGCCAACGGTTGTCGCAGCTGCCTTCTCCGGAGGAGATTGAGCAACTCCGTGCCGAAGTCCTCCGCGAGCGCGAGCGCTTCCAGCAAAGTCAGCAGGAGCTGCAGCTTTTACAGCGGCACCTCCTCCGGTTACTGGAAGGCTATGGTTTGTCGGTACCAGACCGCTTTGATGAGCTCATCGGTCGCTTGGAGCAACTGCAACAAACTCTGCAGCAAGGGTTGGAGTCTGTGCGGCAGCTACTGCGCCATCCGCTCTGGTTACCGGAAGAGGTGCAGCGGGAGCTTGTCAAGCGGATCCGTGATCTGCTTGCTCGTATTGAGCAACTCTTGACCACCGAGGCGGTGCGGGCGGGCGAAAAGCCCTAATTTTGTCTACGCCGGTAGCCGGAACTGGGAGCGGACGATGAGCCGTTTGGTGCGCGTAACGATAGCCGGACGCGAGTACGTCCTCCGAGGGGAGGATGAGGCCAAGCTCTTGCGCTCTGCCCATGAAGTCAATGGGCAGTGGCAGCAATTACAGGCCCAAATGCCTGAGCAATCAACCACGACTATGGCAATATTGGTAGCGCTCAATCTTGCCGAGCAGTATCACGAGCTCCGCGCTCAGAGTGAGGCCGATCTCCGCCATGTGCGGGAGACAATTGAGCGCATGGTGGAATACGTGGATGCTTGTCTGGCTGCCCCCGGGGTTTCCGTGCAACGTCCGGGTATCGCTCTTTGACAGCAATGCTGTGCTTGACGCGCCGCATCCGCTCGGGTATCGGCTGTGCCCGGTGAGCGAACGGCAAAGCGCATGCGAAAAGGGAGATAGGCTCTGCCTGTGGATGGCAGGCCTCACCCACTTTGGGAGTGGGAGCCGTCGTGGGCTCAGAGGAAGCCAGAAATAGGTAGGCTATCACCCACTGTTCCGAACAAGAGCCAGTTCCGCTCCCGGTTAGGGTTCCGACCGAGACAGGATGCGGCGCTTTTTTCTGACGCAGTATGTCTCACCGAGATAGCATTCAGTAATGGCAGAGATATGGATTCTCGGAGCGAGCCTGCTGGGAATGATCGCTGGGTTTGCTCTGGCTTATACCCTTGCTTCCCGAACGGCTGCCTCCAAGATACGTGGGGCCGAACGCCAGGCACGGCAGATTGTTGAAGAAGCGGAACGGGAAGCCCGAGCTCTGAAGAAGGAGAAACTCTTGGAGCTGAAGGAGGAATGGCAGCGGCAGCGACAAGAGTTTGAAGCGGAAATGGCTGCTAAGCGGAATCGGCTGCAGACATTGGAGCGCCAGCTGAAGGCTCGCGAAGAGGCGCTTCAAGAAAAGCTGGAACTGGTGCAGCGGAAGGAACGCCACTTTCAGACCTTTGAGCAGGAGTTGGCTCAAAAGCAGCAGCAGGTGGAGAAAAAACTACGGGAGGCCGAACAATTGGTCCAGGAGCAGCTGGCGCGGTTGGAGCAAATTTCCGGCATCAGCCGTGATCAAGCCAAGCAGCTCCTTATGGAGCAGCTTCTTACAGAGGCTCGGAATGAGGCAGCACAGTATATCCGCCACATCCGTGAAGAAGCACGGCTTACCGCTGAACGGGAGGCTAAAAGTGTCATTGTCCAGGCGATTCAGCGTACGGCAGCCGATACCAGTATGGAGACAACAGTCACTGTTGTTCAGTTGCCAACCGAGGAAATGAAAGGGCGCATTATCGGGCGGGAGGGAAGGAACATTCGTGCCTTCGAAGCTGCCACAGGGGTTGACCTGATTATTGATGACACCCCCGAGGCGGTAGTTCTTTCCTGCTTCGATCCATTCCGGCGAGAAGTAGCCCGGATTGCATTGGAGCGCTTAGTGGCCGATGGACGCATCCATCCAGCTCGAATTGAAGAGGTTGTGGAGAAGACACGGCGTGAACTGGAGGAGAGTTTGCCGCGCATTGGGCAGGAGGCAGTAGCAGAGCTGGGCTTGCATAATATGCACCCCAAATTGCTCCACTATGTCGGCAAGATGCGCTTCCGCTCCAGTTATGGGCAGAACCTGCTGGCTCATTCCATTGAGGTTGCTCACCTGGCAGGCATTATGGCGGCAGAGCTTCGCTTGGACGTGCAGTTAGCAAAACGGGCGGGGCTTTTGCATGATATCGGCAAGTGCGTTGAAAATGCCGATGCTCCTCACGCCTTGGTGGGCTATGAGCTCACCAAGCGGTATAATGAGCATCCCATTGTCTGCAATGCTGTGGGAGCGCACCATGAGGATATCCCCATGGAGAGCCCGATTGCCGTGCTAGTGCAGGCTGCCGATGCCATCAGTGGTGCCCGCCCTGGTGCACGCCGCGAGAGTCTGGAGGAGTACATCCGCCGCTTGGAGCAGTTGGAGGCGTTGGCAAAAAGCTTTGATGGGGTTGCCAAAAGCTACGCTATCCAGGCCGGACGCGAGATTCGCGTCATCGTAGAACCGGAACGTCTCGATGACCAAGGGGCTGACGAATTAGCCCGGCAGTTGGCCGCCCGGATTGAGTCGGAATTGCAGTACCCGGGACAGGTGAAAGTGACCGTCATTCGTGAAGTGCGCAAGACCGCTGTTGCACGATGATGCGGTTCTGTGTTTTAGGCAGTGGAGCCGGCGGAGCCCCGACGCTCCGCCGGGCTCCCGCAGCGGTTCTTGTGCAGGTGGAAGGGACTTTCTTTCTGTTCGACTGCGGTGAGGGAACGCAGCGGCAGCTCATTCGGGTTCGGGTCTCCCGGAGCCGAATCCATCTGATTGCCATTACCCATTTGCACGCGGATCATGTGCTCGGGCTTTTCCCCCTACTGTCCAGCATGGCTTCGGATCGGCGTCAGGCTCCATTGCTCCTAATCGGCCCGCGCGGACTGGGCGAGCTCGTACGGCACACACTGCGCGGCATTGATGTCCATTTGCCCTTTGAGCTGACAATTCAGGAGCTGGAGCCAGCATTCGGTGGACAGCTTGTGGAAACAGAGCAATGGCGGCTCAGCTGTGCTCCGTTACACCATTCTCTCCCTTGCTTTGGGTTCCGGATCCAGGAGCGGCGGATGCCGTCGGTAGATCGGGAGCGCTTATCTTCCTTTGGGCTTGAAGCGGGCAGGCTCATTGGGGAACTCAAGCGCCAAGGATGGGTCCAGCTCCCTTCGGGACAAAAGGTCACTTTAGAGCAGGTCTCCCATCCCCGTCCCCAGCCAACGTTGGTCTACTGTGGAGATACCCGACCATGCTGGGAGACGGTAGAGCTGGCCTATCGGGCGGATGTCCTCGTGCATGAGGCAACCTTTGCCAGCGATCTGGCCGACATTGCCCGGCAGAGCTTTCACTCAACAGCGGCTGAGGCGGCCACCGTTGCCGCTATGGCTCAGGTACGGCACCTCCTTTTGACCCACTTCAGTACGCGCTATGACTCCTTGGAAGCTCTCCTCCAGGAGGCACGGGCATACTTCCCGGCTACCAGTCTTGCTCAAGAGTTGCGCTGGGAGCAGGTTCCTTCTTCAGACCCGCTCCACGATCAGGGCAACTCCCTGTCCGACGCCGACACACAGCGTGGCCAGTCCGTAGCGAGCCTTGTACCGGTGCAGGGAGCGGATCAGGGTGCCGACCAGCCGCGCTCCGCTCATCCCTAGGGGATGTCCGAGAGCAATAGCTCCGCCGTGTACGTTGAGGCGCTCCGGCTCTATAGGCATCTCCCGTAGACACGCCAATACTTGGGCAGCGAAAGCCTCGTTGAGCTCCACAAGCTCAATATCCTCCAGCCGGAGCCCTGACCGTTGGAGAGCCTTCTGTGTTGCCGGCACTGGGCCGATGCCCATATAGCGCGGGTCGACTCCAACGGCAGCGGAGCTGACATAGCGAGCCAATGGGCGGAGTCCATAGCGGTGAACTGCGGTCTCGCTTGCCAGGAGAAGAGCTGCTGCTCCGTCGTTGAGAGAAGAGGAGTTCCCCGCTGTTACGGTCCCGCCTGGGCGGAAGACCGGGGGAAGTGCAGCAAGCTTTTCCAAAGATGTGTCCCGTCGCGGTCCTTCGTCTCGGTCTACCAGAGTTGTCTCTCCACGAGCGCGCTCGACGGGAACAGGCACAATTTCCTCAGCGAAGACACAAGCATCTTGCGCTGCCACAGCCCGTTGGTGTGAGCGCAGGGCATAGGCATCCTGCTCCTCACGGGAGATACGGTAGCGCTCGGCTAAGTTTTCCGCCGTTTCTCCCATAGACTCCAACGGGAAAAGACGCTCCATCCGTGGGTTTGGAAAGCGCCACCCCAAGGCCGTATCGTAGGCGATGAGATTCCCGTACGGGGCTTTCCCCGACACGTTCTTGGGGAACACGTAAGGAGCACGGGACATAGATTCTACTCCACCTGCGATGACCACCTCGGCCTCGCCCGTCCGGATTGCGCGAATTCCTTCAATGACCGCCTCTAAGCCGGATGCGCATAGACGGTTCACCGTTACTCCCGGTACCGAGTAGGGAAGACCTGCCAGCAGTAATGCCATCCGGGCTACGTTCCGGTTATCTTCTCCCGCTTGGTTTGCGCAGCCCATGATTACTTCCTCCACCGCCTCAGGGGGAATTCCCGTCCGGCGAACAACCTCAGCGATAACAAGCGCTGCCATGTCATCGGGACGGACGCTGCTGAGAATGCCCCCGTATTTGCCAATGGGGGTGCGAACAGGTTCGATGAGGAAGACGTCACGCATGGCTATCCTCCGATGAAGATAAAAGTTGGAGAGTGGCAAGGCGTTCGTGGAGTTTGGCCAGCGACTGCTGGAAACTCTGCTCCTTTTCTCGCTCCCGCTCAACGACGGCACTGGGGGCTCGCTGGAGGAAGGCGGGGTTTTGCAGCTTGGCTTGGGTTTCTTCCAAAAGGCGCTGGAGACGAGCAATCTCGCGCTGCAAGCGCTCCAGCTCTGTCGTTAGGTCGTAATCAGAGCTTGGTACAAGGAATATCTCCGTCCCGCGGACAACACCCGTCAGCGCACGGGGGGGCACAGGGCTGTGAGCATCAAGGACCGTGGCATGGCAGGGTACCAAAGCCTCAAGGAGCCAGCGATGGCTTCCAAGAAGCTGTATAATCTCCGAAGTGACGGCTCGGATGAAAAGCTGAGGGCATTCCTGTGGAGGGAGTCCCAAAAGGGAGCGAAGTCGGCGAGCCTCTCCAATGAAGGCCTGCAAGAGGCTGAAGTTTTCCTCATCTTCGGCTGAGTGCCATGCCTCCGCCGCAGTGGCGGCAGCGGCAACACAGAGGAATTCTTCCTCCCGACGTTCCCAGAGAAGGTGCCAGAGTTCCTCTGTGATGAAAGGCATAACAGGGTGCAGCAGGCGGAGTATTCCCTCGTAAAGCTCTAAGGCAAACCGGCAGCGACCCGCTGCTTCTTCCGCCGTAGAGCGCTGGAGGAGGACCTTGAGGGCTTCCAAATACCAGTCGCAGAAATCGTTCCAGACGAAGTTGTAAAGCAGGCGGGCGTAGTCGTTGACGTGGTAGTGGCGGAGCTCCGCCTCTGTTGCTCGCAGAGCTGCTGCAAACCGGGAGCGAATCCATCGCTCCGGTAGCGTAAGCGCCTCGTCAGCAATAGGTTTAGAGGAGACCCCATACTGCTGGCTTTTCAGCCATAGGAAGCGCCCGGCATTCCAAAGCTTATTGGCGAAGTTGCGCCCAATTTCCATGGAGGGAATGTCCTGTGTGCGTTCGTCGATGGTCATGCGCACATCTTGTCCCAATGGCGACAGATAAATCATCGTAAAGCGCACCGCGTCGGCCCCGTACTTTGCGATGATGGGCAATGGGTCTGGGGAATTCCCTAACGATTTAGAGAGCTTCCGTCCGTAGCCGTCGCGGATGACGCTGGTGAAGTAGACATCTCGGAAGGGAATGGTGCCGCGAAACTTCAGCGTTGCCATAATCATGCGGGCAACCCAGAAGAAGATGATCTCAGGGGCGGTGACTAGGAGGTCCGTGGGAAGGAAGACGCGCAGGTCTGGAGTTTCTTCGGTCACCCCATCGGCAAGCCAGCGCATAGTCGTCAGCGGCCATAGCCATGAGGAAAACCATGTGTCCAGAACGTCGGGGTCTTGTTCTAGAGGGACTTCTGGGTCTAGTCCTAAGCGTTGGCGTGCCTCTTCGGGAGAGCGGGCGGCTGTATACCGCCCATCCGGTGCATAGTAGACCGGGATACGATGCCCCCACCAGATCTGCCGGGAAATACACCAGTCCCGAATATTCCGCATCCAGTGCTCGTATGTCCTCACCCAATGCTCAGGGTGGAAGCGAATCTTCCCCTCCAGGACCACCTGGAGCGCTGGTTCTGCCAGGGGTTTCATCCGGACAAACCACTGGTTGCTGACATATGGTTCGACCGGTTCCCCGCTTCGTTCGGAGAAACCCACATTGTGGGTGTAGGGTTCTCGGCGTTCTAGAAGACCGAGTTCCTGCAGCCGTTCTGTGACCCGACGCCGAGCCTCAAAGCGCTCTAATCCAGCAAAGGGGCCAGCCAATTCGTTGAGCCTTCCCTCCGGGGTTAGGCAGACCAGTAAGGGAAGTCCGTGCCGCTGTCCAATTTCAAAGTCCACTGCGTCATGCCCCGGGGTAATCTTTAAGGCGCCGGTACCGAAGGCAGGATCTACGGCTTCATCAGCAATGACAGGGACAAACCGTTCTGTAAGAGGCACACGAACCCGTTTGCCCACAACGGACCGGTAGCGTTCATCGTCAGGGTGTACGGCAACCGCTACGTCGGCAAATATTGTCTCCGGACGTACAGTTGCTACCGGCACGAATCCTCCACCTTCCTCCAGCGCGTAGCGAAGTACCAGGAGCTCTTCTGTGACAGGACGATAGACTACTTCCTCATCCGACAGTGCAGACTGCAGCCGTGGGGACCAATTGATGATGCGCTTTCCACGGTAGATCAACCCTTCGTCGTAGAGCCGGATGAAGACTTCACGGACAGCCGTTGAGGCGCTCTCATCCATTGTAAATAGCGTCCGGCTCCAGTCGCAGGAGATTCCCAGCGCCCGCATCTGTTCCAAGATGATGCCCCCATAACGCTCCTTCCATTGCCAGACGCGCTCCAGAAAGCGTTCCCGTCCAAGTTGGTGGCGGGTGACTCCCTCGGCGGCAAGCTCTTGCTCCACCTTGACTTGAGTTGCAATCCCAGCATGGTCTATACCGGGAAACCAGCAGACTTCGTAGCCTTGCATTCGGTGCCAGCGGATGTAGATATCCTGGAGGGTAATGTTGAGCACATGTCCGAAATGGAGAACCCCGGTTACGTTCGGAGGGGGCATAAGGATACTGTACGGTGGACGCCCGGAGTCCGGATTTGCTCGGAACAAATCGTGCCGGAGCCACGCCTCGTACCAACGTCGCTCTATCTCTCCGGGAGTGTATGCCGAAGAGAACCCTTCCTGTTGCATTACAGCCAAGATGTCAGTGATGTTTGTCACGGCACACAAACTTACGGACTCATCAGGCTAAGGACGTGGTTGCATCATCGCCGTAGAGCTCTCCAGGTTATCCGTTTGGGGGTTTTTGTGTATATTCGTACAAGCTACCCTAGGGCTCCTGGGGTAAAGACAGCGTTTGTGACTCTGAAAGCAATCAAGCAATATGTCCCATACTCAAAGCAATGGAGGGTTTGACGATGACACGTTATGCCCGTTCTCTCCTCCTACTCGCTCTCAGTCTCGCTGTTGGCAACCTCAGCCCGTTGTGGGCACAACTGCAGATCATCGTTGGGAACCCGAATAGTAGCAACTACATCTTCTACGTTCCCTACAGCCAGTATTGCTACAGCAACTACTACGTATACCCACGGAAGCAATATGTAGCGTTCCTGTATTCCGGCTGGGCGATCCAGCAGGCAGGTGGAGTGCCTGGATTGATCAGCCGAATTGAGTTCCAAGCTCATGGGGACCCCTGGTATGGGCAAGGAACCTTGTGCCAGTTTACCAATAAAGGGCAGCAGTTCAAGGTATACTTAGCGATTTCGCCTTACCCGAACTTCCCGAACACGGCGACAACGTATCAGCAACTCATCAGTGGGGCAGCACCGACGAATTTGCAGAATATCCAGCTGGTCTATGAAGGTACGGCATTCACCCAGACAATCCCTGCGGGACAGTGGGATGGCTTTACCCTCAACCCGGGCTACGTCTACACAGGAGGGAATCTGGTGGTCATCATTGAGTACGTGAACCCCTGTAGCCAGAATTGCCCGACTTCCTATCCTGATTACTACCGAGGGTATGGATTGTGGCGTAGCACGTATATCTGGGGGGCAACCCCATCGGAGACAAACACCCGTTACACTGTGTTGGGGCTTTTCTATTGGTACTCCTACTGCTACTCTGGCACAGAATACGACAATACAACTTACTCCGCTTATCCTTACGATTACTACGGTCGTCCCAACATGCGAATGACTCTGCTATTGGGCATTGAGGCATCGTTCCCCAACCAAGGGGATATTTTGAATGGGACGTGGAATTATGATGGTTCGGCTCCGGAGCGTCCGCGTCCTTCGCTGAGCTTTCGTCAGGCAACGGGGCATCAGCTGCGGTTGACCTACCGCATCATCGGACCGCTGCCGAGTACAGAGCCTGTCTACATTGCTACTGATGGAGGCAATCCGAATGACACTATTCTGGATATTACGGCTGGAAGCACAGGGCTGGTTACACTACCGATAACGAGTGCAAAGGGACCGTATGCAGGTGCTAATGGAGCCTTAGCCCTGGGTTCGAATAATGCATTAGGAGGGACGTATCGCCTGCAAGCATCATACCAGAACTTAACTACGGGATATACGCAAGAGCCGATTTGGGAGAAGGAGTTTGTCGTTGCGTATAACAATGACTTGGCGGCGGAAGCAATTACGCTTCCTGTGCCCTATCGTCCGCCGTCGTATACTCAGTACCCGCAGGGGATTAACACCCCTGTAGAGGGGATATTCAAGAACGTTGGGCTCAATGAAATCACCGCTTTCCGAGCGATTGCGGAAATCCGCCGCGTCTCGGATAATGCTGTCGTATATCGTGACACAGTATATTGGTCTGCCACGCCCGGACTTCAGACAGGGCAGACGGCGACTATCCGCTTCAAACCTTTTAACACAATGCAGGTGGGAGACTATAAGATTCGCCTGTGTGGGACTTTACTGAATGCCCAAGATCAGCAAGCCTATAATGACTGTATGCCGCGTGCGGGAATGCCGGAGTGGATCTTCCGCATTCAATACGATATTGAGCTTGCGTCGGTAGCGGTTGCCTATCCTACAAGTGGAAGCACAATCTACGGCGGACGTCCATTCCGTCCGATTGGGGTATTCCAGAATAATGGGCTGACCGATATGAGCAATGTGCCGGTTCAGCTCATTATTACCCGCCTCTCTGATGGGCAAGTTGTTGCTAGTCAATCGGCATATGTGCCGGATATTCCAGCGACTTACCCGAATCAAGTACCCTATACCTTCAATTCCGTTACACTGCCAACAGGTGATTACCGGGCGACGATCATTATCTACCATCCGCAAGATCCCCTGCGGTCCAATGACACGGCGCATGCCCTCTTTACGGTTCAAGGGCCGCTTTCGGGGACGTATACGATTGGGACGTTGTTTGCAGGCAACCCGCGCAATTTCCTGACGATCCAGGATGCCATTGATGCCCTGTATCAACGGGGTGTTGGTGGACCGGTCGTGTTTGAGTTTACGGATGCCTACTATGAAGTAGGGGATGTCAATGTAAGTGCACCGGCTATTGACTTGCGTTCTACGATTCTGGGTGTCAATGCTCAGAACACGGTGACGTTCCGGGCGTATGGGCAGCGGGCGCTGCAACGAGGAAGCGTCACTATCCGACTAAAGTCGGGTATGGGCATTGGCATTCTCATGGAGCAGAGCCTGCAACCTGGGAATCCGTATGCTGTTGTGCGGGAGTTTCCAGAACCGCAGTACGCCAACTTTTCTGGCTACATTATTTTTGATGGTGGTTTGCAGAAGTCGTTGCGGTTTGAGTTAGAGGCGCCGGTTGGACAGGGGAGGCGGGCGGTCTTTTACTTAGGGCGTGGGGCGCACGATGTAG
>Ga0209289_100055_pt1 | contig 73333 bp, 69 predicted proteins | sample GXS110809BmetaG_FD_184121 | JGI IMG/M metagenome (GOLD analysis project Ga0209289, IMG submission 184121) | Hot spring microbial communities from Gongxiaoshe hot spring, China to study Microbial Dark Matter (Phase II) - GXS 110809B (SPAdes)... ... | reverse complement strand
GCTTCTTTAAATTTGCCCTGCGCCCGCTGCGCATAGCCGATTATGCAGCTCTCCCCGCTTGGAATCGACCCACTGAAGCGCCTTTTGGTAAACCTCCTCGGCGCGGGAGATTCTGAAGCAGGCGTTGGCCAGCCGCCGCGAATAGGCCCGATCCTCCGAGGAGAGTACAATTGCTTTCTCGTAGGCAGCGACGACATCGAGTGTGAAATATTCCTCCGCCATCAGGAAGTAAGCGTCAGCATGGCGCGAGTCGCGCTCCACTGTGTGCTTGAACTCGTCAATCGCCCAGCCGAATCGCCCATTTCCACCAGCACCAGTCCCAAACGATAATACACTCCCGACGCTTCCGGCTCCAAATCAGCGGCGGCCACCTCCCATATCCGCTTCTTGACAGGATACACACCAACACCAGCAGCCTCAGCCAGGCGCACACCGAGCGGATCCACTTCGATCCACACTCGGGCACCACCAGCCGCTCAGCTCAGTCAAGGCCCAGCTTTAACAGCTGAGTCCAAACGAACAGGGTAAACGGCCACCATTCTCCCAATCACGACACATACGTCTTTTCCAAGAGGCGGGTGCGGTTGCCGCTCTTTGAGCCCATGCCTTGGCCGTATAGCGGCTCCATCCGACATCGGCATCCGGAACACCGCACCTCTGGATACTGCTGATCCAACCGATCCAGTTGCCGCTGCGCCCATGTCTGCAACATCGGTCGCACACTCTGCAAGGCCACCCGGACACTAGCTCGTTCTTCCTGTCCCACATTCGAGAAGAGATCCGCCTGGGCATACCCCACTAGCCTCTCCATCCCCTGAACCCTAACGCTCTCTTCCCATCAATGCCCAACCGCTCTGGCCAGCTCCGGCCTGGTCGGCGTTCGTCCCCCTTGGGCCAGCTTCTTCGCGCCACACTCTCAACGCGCTACCCTAGCGCCTCCCTACTTGTTTCCCGCTACTCCTCCCCATCCCTCGTCCAGCTCCCATTCAGCCACGCAGAGCCGACACCTCCTTGCTGAGCGCGCGCTTCCCTTCGGGAGCGCGTTCCGGTAGAATGAGCATGCACTATGAGGGGATTCGGTGGCCCGCGAATGCGACGGCGCTCGATCGTCGTTCGGGTCGGCCAAGTGCTGATCGGCGGCGATCACCCAATCGCCGTGCAGTCGATGACGAACACGGAGACGGCCGATGTGACAGCGACGGTCGAGCAGATCGTCGCTCTCGCGGAAGCGGGATCGGAACTGGTGCGCATCACCGTGAACACGGAAGCGGCCGCGCGCGCTGTTCCGGAGATCGTCGCGCGAGTGCGCGAGCGCGGCGTTTTCGTCCCCATCATCGGGGACTTCCACTACAACGGCCACCTCTTGCTCTCGCGCTATCGCGAATGCGCGCGCGCGCTGGACAAGTACCGCATTAATCCGGGGAACGTGGGCGTCGGCCGTCATCAAGACGAGAATTTCCGCCGCATGATCGAGATTGCCTTGGAATATGAGAAGCCGATTCGTATCGGCGTGAATTGGGGCTCGCTCGATCAAGCGCTCCTGACGCGATTGATGGAGGAGAACGCCCGGCGTCCTGAGCCGCAAGACGCGCGCGCCGTCATGCGCGAGGCGATGATCCGAAGCGCCCTTGACTCGGCGGCCCGCGCCGAAGCCTATGGGATGCCGCACGATCGCATCATCCTGAGCGTCAAGACGTCCGAGGTCCTCGACGTGATCGAGGTGAACCGCCAGCTCGCCGCCCGCTGCGACTATCCCTTGCACATCGGCCTGACCGAAGCCGGTATGGGCCTCAAAGGCGTCGTCGCCTCGGCGACGGCGCTTGGCATCCTCCTCTACGAGGGGATTGGCGACACGATTCGCGTGAGCGTGACGCCGGCCCCAGGCGGCGATCGGCGCGAGGAGGTCTTCATCGCGCAGCAGATTTTGCAAACGCTCGGCCTGCGCGCTTTCGCGCCGCAGGTCTCGGCCTGCCCCGGATGTGGGCGCACGACGAGCACCTTCTTTCAAGAGATGGCGGCTGAGGTCCAAACCTACCTCCATCGCCGGATGCCCGAGTGGCGTCGTTGCTATCCGGGGATCGAGAATCTGCGCATCGCCGTCATGGGTTGCGTCGTCAACGGTCCGGGCGAATCCAAACAGGCGGACATCGGGATCTCACTCCCGGGCACGGGCGAAGAGCCGAAAGCGCCGGTCTTCGCCGATGGCCAACTGGTCGCGACGTTGCGCGGACCGACGCTTGTGGCCGATTTCCTCCGCATCCTGGAGGACTACATTCGCGCGCGCTTCGGCCAGTCCGACGGCGAACGCGCGCCGGAGTCGTCCCCCTCGGCGTGAGGAGTTGAGCCGCCGCATGGACGATCCTCGGCTTTGGCTTTAAAATCCAAGATGGCACCAGCGAGGTCGGAAAGGAGGTGATGACCAGTATGTCGGCTCGAAAGGCACTCGTGCTCGTGGATGTGCAGAATGATTTCCTGCCGGGCGGATCGCTCGCCGTGCCGGAAGGAGATCGGATCATTCCGGCCCTCAACCAGTATATTGATCTCTTTCATCGAGCGGGTCTGCCGATCTATGCGACGCGCGATTGGCATCCCGAGCAGACTCGACATTTCCAGGCCTACGGGGGCGTGTGGCCACCGCACTGCGTGCAAGGCACGCGCGGCGCTGAATTCCATCCCGATTTGAACCTCCCACCGGAGACGATCATCATCTCGAAGGGGATGGATCCGAACGAAGACAGTTATTCGGGCTTCCAAGGCCAGACGGCCGATGGACGCGCCTTCGCCGAGGAGTTGAAAGCGCGTGGGATCGAGCACCTCTACGTCGGTGGCGTCGCCACCGATTATTGTGTGCGCCACACGGTCTTGGATGCGCGACGCGAGGGATTTCAGGTGACTGTCCTCGAGGATGCGATCCGCGGCGTGGACCTTGTACCGGGCGATTCCGAACGCGCGCTACAAGAGATGGCTGAGGCGGGAGCCCGCATCGCCCGATGGGAAGAGGTCGCGCGCGAAATCGCAACCCGCGCGGAAGCTTCATCCTGAGCGATTTCGAGACGCCAACCCGCACGCCCGCCCACGTCGCTTGACAAAGCCGAAACCGAAATAGTAGATTTTGCACTCGCATCATTGGCCATCCTGACACCAGGAGTAAGAGGCGATCGCGATGGATGTGAACAATATGGATCAACCGGTGACCGAAGCCCATTCATTGGGCGTACCTCCGGCACCGAGTGACCTCGAGCCCACCACGCCGGGTGAGAGTTTTGGAGAACTGCTTGGGTCTCTCGAAGAACAAACGACGACGACTCTGACGGTCGGCCAAAGACTTACGGGTAAAGTGCTCACGATCGGCGAAGACGTGACGCTCGTGGACATCGGCTATAAGACGGAAGGGGCCATCCCTACCGAAGAGTTGCGGCTCAGTCTGAAGGAGATCACCATCGGCGATGAGATCCCCGTCATCGTGAAGCAGCTCGAAAGCCCGGATGGCTATGTGAAGCTCTCCTACGCCGAAGCGCAACGCAAGCTCGTGTGGGAAACCATCACTCGCGCCGTCAAGACGGGCGCGCCGATCAAAGGACGCATCACCGAACGCATCAAAGGGGGACTGAAAGTCAACCTAGGAGGCGTGGACGCCTTCCTGCCCGCGAGCCAGGTGGACTTGCGACAGGTCCGCAATCTGGAGGCTTGGAAGGGTCGGGAAATCGAAGCCAAGGTCATTAAGGTCAATCGGCGACAGAACAACATCGTCCTCTCCCGCCGCGCCCTCCTTGAAGAGGAAGAAGCGCGGCGCCGGGCGGAGATCCTCAGTCAACTGGACGAGGGATACGTCGTCGAAGGACGCATCAAGAGCTTGGCCGACTACGGCGCCTTCGTGGACATCGGAGGAATTGATGGCCTCCTTCATATCACCGACATCTCGTGGAAGAAGATCGCCCATCCGAAGGAGGTCTTCAAAGTTGGCGAGATCATTCAGGTGAAGATCCTCAAAATTGATCGGGAGACGGGTCGCATCAACCTCGGTTACAAGCAGCTTTGGCCCAATCCCTGGGATACGCTCCCGGAACGCTTGCCGCCAGGTTCCCGCATCAAAGGGAAAATCACGCGCGTCACCGACTATGGGGCCTTCGTGGAAGTCGAGGATGGCATCGAGGGATTAATCCACGCTTCCGAGCTGACCTGGGAGAAGCGTCCGAAACATCCATCGAAGTATGTGGCCGTCGGAGATGAGGTGGTGGTAGAAGTCCTACAGGTGGACGCGCAGAATCGCCGGCTCAGCTTGAGCCTGCGACAACTGCAGCCGGATCCGTGGCGGCTCTTCGCTGAGACTCATTCCATCGGCACGCGCGTGCGCGGCCGCGTGCGCGGGATCACGGACTTCGGTGCCTTCGTCGAGGTCGAGAAGGGGATCGAAGGCCTGGTCCACGTCTCCGATATCTCGCGGCGGCGCGTGAAGCATCCCTCAGAGGTCTTGAAGAAGGGCCAAGAGGTCGAAGCCATTGTCAAGGAACTGGATGTGAACGCGCGGCGTCTGGGGCTTTCGATGAAAGAGTTGGAGCCCGATCCATGGGAGGAGTTCTTCAACACGCACCGCGTAGGCGAGATCGTCCGCGGGAAGGTCGTGCGCCTTGCCGACTTCGGCGCCTTCGTGGACGTCGGTGGCGTCGAAGGCCTCTGTCACATCTCCGAGCTCTCCGAGGAGCACATTGAGAAGCCCGAGGACGCCGTCCGGATCGGCGAAGAATTGGATTTCCGCATCCTGCGTCTGGATCCCGAAGGCCGACGCATCGCGCTCTCAGCGCGCGCCGCTCGCCGCGATCGTGAACCTGCCTACATGATCGGCGAAGACACCGGACGCATTGCGAGCCTGGGCGAGATCGCGCGACAACGGGAAGAGTAAGCCCATCAGTCTAGAGGAGATAGGGACCAAGCACAGGTCGGTCGGTTTGCCATCAACATTTTTATACAGATTTTATGCAATTTTTTGTAACGATCGAACATTCTCAGCCCCACCACATACCCACTTGCTTTGGAATGAGGCTTGCCTTATAATAGCGGCCGATTAAGCTCAAACTTAGGAGGGAGGCTATGCAAGGAAAGCGCAACCTAATGCGGTGTGGTATAAGCTTGCTTTTAGGTGTGGGGCTGCTTATCACTAATCTCCCCGTATCGAGTCTTGGGCAGACGGCGGCGACGGCGACCATCACCGGAGTCGTGACCGATCCCACCGGGGCCGTCCTTGCCGGAGCGTCAATCGAGTTGGTGGATTTGGCCACCAATCGAGTGCGCAAGCAGACGACTAATGAAGCTGGACACTATGTCTTCACGGCGGTCTTGCCGGGAGTATACAAGATCACGGCCAGCATGCCGGGCTTCCGCCAAGCGGTCATCCCTTCCCTCAAAGTGGACGTGGCGAAGTCTTATCAGGTGAACTTGACTTTGGAAATCGGCCAGATCGCGGAAGTCGTCGAGGTCACAGCGGGAGCGGGCGTTGAGCTGCAAACGTTGGATGCTACCGTCGGGACAACCATTGGTGGGGAACAGCTCCTGCGCCTGCCGACAATTAATCGCAGCTCGATTGCGCTCTTCACGCTTCAACCGCTGGTGCAACCTCATCGTGGGGTTGGCGTGAACTCCGGCGGCCAAGTCGCTGGAGCTCGAAGCGATCAGAGCACGTTCAATCTGGACGGTGCGGATGCGACGGACCTCGTCGCCGGAACGAGCAACTATACATCAGGGGCCATCGATTGGGTCGGGCCGACGCCGATGATCCCCGTCCCAGCCGAGAGCATCGAAGAGTTCCGCGTGGGAACGACGAATCCCAACGCCACCTTCGGACGTTCGGCGGGCGGTCAAGTGAGTCTGGTCACGAAGCGCGGCACCAACGAACTGCACGGATCGGCCTATTGGTACCACCAGAACGATCAGCTCAACGCGAACCGGTGGGAGTTCAATCGCGTAGGCATTAAGGAGCCGGAATTGAAGGACAATCGGTTCGGATTCTCAGCCGGTGGTCCTATTGTGAAGGACCGGACGTTCATCTTCGGCCACTATGAAGGGCGGCGGTTGCCCCAATCCGTGAGCGTCTTGCGCATGGTCCCGACGGCGACGCTGCGGCAGGGCATCTTGCGATTCCGCGACGCCGCGGGAAATGTGGTGAGCTACAACGTGAAGGATTTCGATCCCCGCGGCTTGGGGATGAGTCCTGTGGTGCGCGAGCTATGGAACCGTCTGCCGGAGGGGAACGATCCGACAGTGGGGGATGGCTTGAACACTATGGGATTTCGGGCGGCCGCTCGAGCGCCCCTGACGATGGACTTCGCGGTCGTCCGGCTGGATCACTACTTCAGCCCCAATTGGCGATTCTACGGGACGTACCGTTATAGCTCGCAAGAAGTCCTGGACGTCACGCAACTGGACATCGCGGGAATCGTCAAGGGGAATCCGCGCGGACAGGCGATTCCGACGGCTTCGACACCCGTGGAGCCCCGATTCGTCAGCGCTCGACTCACGGGACAGATCACTCCGACATTGGTGAACGAGTTCATCTTCGGCTTCGCGCGCAACTGGTGGGCCTATAAGCGCGTGGCGCCTTTCCCTCAGGTCCCCGGAACGAGCGGCGCGCTGATGATCGCTCTTGGTGATTTGGATCAAGGCCTTGATGTGGACACGCAGCGGGCTCGAAGCCGTGTCTGGAAGGACCACGTATGGCAGTTTGGCGATAACATGACGTGGACCAAGGGCGCGCATACCCTTCAATTCGGCGGGATGTGGCGGCGCATGCCGGTCTTTCATCAACGGGACGATAAGGTCGTTGGCTCGCTCGCTTCGCTCGTCTACGAATTGAACGCGCGAACGGCCGTGACGGTCCCCGCTGCCAATCGCCCACCGACTTGCGGGGGAAACATCACGACGAACTGCTTGCGCTCGGCTGACGTCGGGCGGTGGAATGACCTGCTCGCGGGCGCTTTAGGCGTCGTGGATAAGGCGGGCGTACTGATCGCACGAGATGGGAACCTGAATCCTCTCCCCATCGGAACTCCGCTCTTCATTGATTCGACCTTCCACGCCGTTGAGTTTTACGCCAATGACACGTGGCGCGTGACGCCTTCGCTCACTCTCTCGATGGGTGTGACCTACAATGTGCAAACTCCGCCGCGCGATAAGAACGATAAGCAGACGCTCATCATCGACCGCGACACGGGCGAAGTGCTCTCGGCCGAACTCTACTTCGGCCGCCGACGAACGGCAGCTCTTCAAGGCCAGGTGTATGATCCGGTGCTCGCTTATCTGCCGATCGCGAAATCCAATCGCAAGTACATCTATGACATCGACTGGAACAATGTAGGGCCGCGAGTGGCCGTTGCGTGGAACCCTTCATTCTCAGGGGGATTTTGGGGGAAGCTCTTCGGAGATCGCAAGACTGTCTGGCGTGGCGGATATTCCTTGACCTTCGATCGTGTCAATGGGGTGGGCATCATCATGATCCCCATCCTGGGAGTCGGATTCGCCCAAACGATCACCTGTATCGGCCCGCGAAGAGATGGGACGTGCCCCGGGAGCAACGATCTCACCAACGCCTTCCGAGTGGGAGTGGATGGAGCGACCGTGCCTCTGCCCGCGGTCGGACCGGCATCTTCTCCTGTGGTCCCGCGGACGCCTTTCGAGGAGACGCTCTCCTTCTCGATCGACCCGAAGTATACGATCGGCAAATCGCACAGCTTGGATCTCACGATGCAGCGCGAGCTACCGGGCAACATGATCTTGGAGATCGGATACGTGGGACGCCTTGGCCGTAATCTCCCCCAGAGCGTGCAACTCAGCTCCGTTCCGTACTTCATGAAGGATCCGGCCTCGGGACAGACGTTCGCTCAAGCGTTCGACGCTGTGGCCCAGCAGTTGCGGGCCGGAATTGCGCCGAGCGCTGTGACCCCGCAACCTTGGTTCGAGAACCAACTGAGGGGGAGCGCCTTATGCCCCACTCCGGGTACGTGCACGGCAGCGCTTGCGGCTGCACGGGCCACGGCCTTTCAACAGGGACAGCTGAACGCCTTGTTCAACCTCATCAATCTCCAACGTCCGGCCGGTCCCATCACGAACATGCAGGTGTTGGACTTGTGGGTGCGCATCAGCGGCGGCCGCTCCAATTACCATGCGGGCTTCATCAGCGTGACCAAGCGCTTCTCTCACGGGCTCGCCTTCTCAGTGAACTACACGCTCTCCCAAGCGCTCGATCAGTACGGGTTGAATCAAGAGTACATCGGCGTCAACTCGAACGGGTTCGATCTCAATTTGGACTATGGTCCGGCGCTCTTCGATCGTCGGCACACACTCAATGCGTTTTGGACCTATGACCTGCCCTTTGGTCGTGGGCGGCGATGGAGCGCTGCTGGAGCAGCGGACAAGTTCATCGGCGGATGGTACCTCTCGGGCATCTTCACGGCGAACAGTGGCTTGCCTTTGACCGTGGGGCAACACGCGCAAGTTTTCGGCGGAGACCCGCTGAACTTCGCGATCACGGCGGGAGCGATCCCGATCCGGAAACCGAATTTCGGAAACTCCGTGCAGCGTGGGGTCGTGGGCTCTGGAGGCGTGGGCGTCACCGGCGATCCGGCGCGCGGAGGCTCAGGGCTCAACCTCTTCGCCAATCCGGAGGAGGTCTTCCGAAGTTTCCGTCACGTCCTGATCAGTCAGGACGGTCGCCACGGACGCGGCGTACTGCGCGGTTTGCCTCGGTGGAATGTGGACCTCTCGATTGGGAAGAAGACGGCGATCACCGAGAGCGCGCGAGTGGTCTTCTCCTTCGACCTGATCAACGCCTTCAATCATGTGGAGTTCAACGACCCTGGCTTGAGCCTTTTGAATCCCGCGGCCTTCGGCGTAATCACGTCGCAATTCGGAGGGCCGCGCGCGATTCAGTTCGGCTTCCGGTTCGAATTCTGAGGCCGCCTCTCTCATCCTTCGAAGGCGAGGGGTTTGGCGACCCCTCGCCTTCTAGTGTAACTTTGTCGGAGGCAACCTTTCCCACCTCAGAGGAATCTCAGTAAGCGACCACGTACCACCACGATACCTCCTTAGTTTGGGCGGGGTGAGCCAGAAAGACCGGCTCACCCTATCTGTCTTCGGCAGTGCAAAAATTTCTTCAAAATGCGCAAAATTACGTATTCATCCATGATGCGCGAGGGCGGCAAAGGCTGCCGTCAATGCTGAGATCAGCTCATCAATGTGGTCCTTAGTGGCGATCAGCGGCGGGCCAATACGGATCACGTTCCCATAGAGCCCACCTCGGCCGATGAGGACACCGCGTTTTTTCGTCTCTTCGAAGACCTGTTGCAAGGCTTCGGGATTGGGCTCCTTGGTCTTCGGGTCTTTCACCAGCTCGATCGCCTGCATCAAACCCATGCCGCGCACATCGCCGATGATTTGCGGATACGCCTCCTTGAGCGCCTCCAACTGCTCGCGCAGATAATCGCCGACCCGGCGCGCGTTCTTCGGCAACTCCTCCTCCTCAATGACGCGAATCGTCGCTAAGGCGGCGCGACAGGCGACGGGATTGCCGCCGAAGGTGGAGAACGTGAGCGAGGGATAGGCATCGGCGACCTCTGGTGTCGCGATCGTCGCGCCAATCGGCGTCCCATTGGCCAGCCCTTTAGCGAAGGTCATGACTTCCGGCTCCACTTCCCAATGCTCGATGCCGAACAACGTATCGCCCGTGCGCCCCCATCCCGTCTGCACCTCGTCGCAAATGAAGATGCCGCCATAGCGACGCACGATCTCAACGACGACCTTGAAGTATTCCTTCGGAGGGACGATGAAACCGCCGACGCCCAGGATCGGTTCGGCGATGAGCGCGGCGACGCGACCGGAGGTCGTCGTTCGAATCAACTCCTCCACATCGTGCGCACAGGCCAGATCGCACGCCGGATAGGTGAGTTTGAAGGGGCAGCGATAGCAATACGGCGCGACGGCGTGTACGATCCCGGCGACGTAAGGTGTCCCGAGCTTCCACGGCGCTTGCCCGCTGACGCTCATGGCCAGGGCGGATCGGCCGCTGTAGCCGTGCCGCAGCGCGATGATCTCCTGTTGTCCCGTGTAGAGCCGCGCCAGCACAAGCGCCGTCTCATCGGCCTCGGTGCCGCTGTTGGTGAAGAAGCTCTTCTGCAACCGTCCCGGGGTGATCTGGGCCAATTTTTCGGCCAACTGCACCTGCGGCTCATTGATGTAGAGCGTGGAGGTGTGGGAGATCTTTCGGACTTGATCCGTGATCGCTTCCACGACCTTTGGGTGCGCGTGTCCGACGCTGATCGTTAAGACTCCGCCGAAACAATCCAAGTATCGCCGTCCCTGCGCATCCCACACGTACATCCCCTCGCCACGCTCGATTATGAGCGGCTCCCGATAGTACGTCGAGACGCATCGAAAGAGATAGTCCTTCTGCTTGCGCACCAATTCCTCGCTACTCATGGCCATCAACCCCTTATGTCGTTTCGCGGAGAAAGCGTACTCCGCAGATGTCGCCTCGCGCAACCCCACGGGCGCGGAAGCGACGTGACGTTCGAGCCGGTTCCGGGACGGCTCGGTCGAAGATTTGACCCTCCCGCCGGTGGGGTGTTACCCTGAGGGGTTCGGAGGGCGTGTTCGTGGGGGTCGAACGTGACGATGTCGGCGAAGATCACAGTCATTCTGTACATCCTCGTCTATTTCGAGCTGGGCGCTATTCTGATCGTGGCGCCGTGGACGTCCTTGTGGAGCGACAATGTGCTTTTGGCGTACCTCGTGCAACGGACGGGATCGGCCGAGCTGCTGCTCACGTTCAATAGCTTCGCGGTCAAAGCGAGCGTCACCGGGCTAGGCGTGCTCAACCTCATTCTGGGGGTGTGGGAAGCTTCCCGATATCGCGATCTCCTTCGGCTGATCGAGGAGGGAAAGCGTCGTCCCTCATCTTCGGAGGGTGAGCGATGACGGCGTTGGGGAACCCGCCCATCCTGTACCTCATTACGGATCGGAGCCTTTGCCTGTCGCGTTCCGTCCTCGATCTCATTGCGGAAGCGGCGCGCGCGGGTGTGGATTTGATCCAGATTCGCGAGAAGGACTTGCCGACGCGAGAGCTGTGCGCGCTCGTCGAAGAGGCGGCGGCACGAATTGCCGGGACGCCCGCGCGGCTCTTGGTCAACGACCGCGTGGATGTCGCCGTAACCTGCGGCGCGCATGGGGTTCACCTGACGACGCGCTCGCTGCCTGTCGCCGTCGCGCGGGAGCTTGTCGGACCGGACTTTTTGATCGGCGCCTCGACGCATTCGCTCCAAGAAGCGCGACAAGCGGAGGCCGAAGGGGCGGACTTTCTCGTTCTCGGCCCTGTCTTCGAGACGCCGAGCAAAATGTCCTATGGGCCACCGCTCGGCCTGGAAGCGTTCGCGCGCATTGCGGCGATGATCCGTCTCCCCGTTCTCGCCATCGGCGGCATCACTCCGGGGAACGCTCCGCAGGTGCTCGCGCATCGGGCGGCCGGCGTAGCAGCCATCCGGATGTTCGTGGAGGCGGAGCAGCTCGCGCCGCTTGTCGCCCAGCTCAAAGGGCTCCGATGAAGCGTCGTCGTTCACAATTCCGCAATGCCTCTGACAATGAGTGCCAGCGTCAGCTCTCCCCCGGTCGTCGTCTTCACCGGCGCGACAAGCAACGTATATCGAGAGGCCAGCTCCACAACGGTCGGGATCGTTTGATACCCACCCGCCGAACGAAGACTGAGTCCGGCCGGATGATTCGTTCCGGCTGCCTTGGCGCTCAGTTTCACCAAGTCCTCGAACGCGTATCGCGCCGCCACCTCGGGATCCAGCTCGGCGGGGATGAGCAAGAGGAAGTCGCGATTGGGAGCGATGCCCATGTGATTGCCGTCCACCGGATACAGCGCATACCGCAGCGTATAGGCGCCCGGCTTGATCGCCTGTCCCCGATAATCGGTCGTCGGCTGCGGGAATACGATCACGCCAATGAGAGTGGATTCCTCCAAGCCCGCGTATACGACGTCGGGCTCCGCCGTCTTCCCCGCTTGAATAGGAACGGCAGCGCGAAACCAAAGCTCGCAGATCACGCGCCCATCAGATTGAAGGACGCGATAGCCTTTCGGCTCCAAGGCCTTCTGCACGGATTCCGGGACGGACGATGCCGTGAGTGGACCAATGATCTCCACCCGACTCCCCTGGGCGAGAGTAGGGCAAATGAACTCCAGCAGGAGGATGAGCGCTATCGTATGAGACCGTCGCATTACTTCTCCCTCCTAACAAAAATAGCGTGGGAGGACCCCACATAAGGAAGGCAAACCACCCCCGCTGGCGGGGGTGGCCTCGTCCATTTGTTTCACGAAACGAGCGCCTCTGCGCTCATTGCGCGAAGTGGCCGACGAAAGCACCCCGTTTGCCGCGAATGGTCCAGATGACGCCCAAGCCATCGCCGCGAAACTGATTGAGCGTGGCGACAGCAGGCATCGCATGCTGGACCGGAGCGAGCGGCGGGTAAAAGACCTCCTCATTGCCGCAGATATGATCCTGCTCGTTCAAGGGGCGCGTTTCGATGCGCGCCCACTCGCCCGCGCGTACGACAGCCCGAGCCGCATGCTCGCCGTCATCCCGAACGTCGAAGTAGATAGGAGCGGCCACGACCCGCACGACGTTCCGAAGCAGTTCGCCCCCCATCGCCTGAGCGAAGCGGAGCAAAGCTTCGCGCTGTTCCCGGCTCGCCCGTTCATCCACGATCAAGATGGCCTTCGCCGGATATGGTTGCCCCTGAGGGTCTCCGAGCGTCGCGCGCGCTTTCACGACGCCGACGACGCTCAAGCCGTCCAGCTGAACACCCGCCCACTGGCCTCGGTGAACGTGCCAAGCGAGGATCGCTTGATCCCCCACAAAACCCGCTTCGGCATTGGCGAAGCAGGGGCCAGTATAGACGTCGGCATTGCGCGCCTCGACGTAGGCGCCGAGGATCTGCTGCGCCTGCGCCCTCTCGGAGATGCCCACGACTCCCGCGAGTGTGAACAGGACCACCACCAGACTGCGCATAGACCTCACCTCCCCCAAAATCTCACTACGCTCCGCCGGACGCTTCGCGTCCATCGGAGTCTCCGCGTTCGCCTTGCCAGGAATATCTTACCGCAGTCGCCCCGTCCCATAACAAGCCCGATGGGCAGAGGCGCACGATTCAGGCTCCACCACAGCGCCGTCGGGCCCCAAGCACGTCTGCGTGAAGGCACACCAGAAGAAGCCATCATCGGGGGGCGGCGGGGGGACCGTAGGTGTCTCCGCGTAGAACTGCGTCTTCCACCGCAAGTGCGGGCAGAGCGTCCAGTACACTTCGGCGAATCGTTCGGCGTCTATCATCGTCGCGCTCCTCCTCCGACAGCTTGCTGGATCGCTCGACGTACGGCGACGCGAGCGAGCTGAATCTTGTATTCGTTCTTCCCCAGGCTTCGCGCCCTCTGCACGGCGGCGTTGGCGGCCGCTTGCGCGACCTCCTCGCTCACAGTCTTTCCTAGGAGGGCGCGCTCGGCTTCCGGCGACGGCCAGGGAATCGGCGCGACGTGCCCGAGCACGACGCGCGCCGAGCGCACGCGTTGGCCTTCGAGCACCAACGCCACCGAAGCCGTCGCCAGCGGCCAATCGAGCGCCTCACGTTGACGCACCTCATAGGTCGCGCTCACCATCCCCGCCGAAGGCGGCGGCACGAGAATCTCGGTCACGATCTCATTCGGCTGCAAATCATATTCGCGCTCGGCCTCCGACTTCGGGATGCGGAAGAAGCGTTCGACCGGGATTTCGCGCGTTCCCCGCGGGCCGAAAATCCGAAGGCGCGCGCCATAGGCGATGAGCGCCGGAGCCAAACTCGACGGATTCACGAAATAAGCCGGCCCCTCATTGCCCAGGATCGCATGATACCGATTGTCCCCATCCAAGACGAGCGAGCGCCCCGTCTCATCGCGAGCCAGAAGGCCGAAGCCCGAGCGGAAGTACCAGCAGCGCGGTCGCTGACAGAGATCCCCCCCGACGGTCCCCATGTTCCGAATCTGGGGGCTGGTGACGCCACGAGCCGCTTGCACAAGCGCCGGATAGTGGCGCGCGATATCGGGATGATCGAGAAGCTCCTGCAAGGTGACCGTCGCGCCGATGCGCAATCCTGCGGGCATCGAGAAGCTGATCCCTCGCAGCTCGGCGATCTCTTTGATGTTGACCACACGCCGAGGCCGCACGATGTCGTCCTTCAGGAGCGCGAGCAAGTCGGTGCCGCCCGCGAGGATCTCGGTCTCCCCCCACGTGCTGGAGAGCAGCGCAACGGCCTGTTCCTTCGTCGTCGGACTCACGTACTCAAACGCGCGCATGGCTCCCTCCCTTCTTCGCTAAGGCCTCCAGGACGCGCTCGGGCGTGAGCGGCAAAAACGGCACGCGCACGCCAATGGCGTTAGCGACGGCATTGGAGATGGCCGCTCCCGGCGAGATCACCGGCGGCTCCCCAAGCCCAATGACGCCTCGCCGATCATACTTCTCGCCGGTCATCATGTGCACGACCAATTCGCCAATGTCCGCCAAGCCCGCTAACTTGTAGAACTCCATGTTCGGATTGAGCATCCGTCCGGTGGCCGGGTCCATGATCTTCTCCTCGTAAAGCGCGTAGCTGATGCCCATGATCATGGCACCGTAACACTGACTCTCGGCCGTCTTCATATTGATGATCAGGCCGCAGTCCTGAACGGCGACCATCTTGTTGATGCGGACGATGCCCGTCTCGATATCAACGGAGACATCGGCCATCTGCACGCCGGCCGCGCCGGCCGTCGTCAGCTCGCCCGGCCCGGGATTCTCGCCGCGCACCGTCAGCGGCATGCCGTCGAGTCGCGCACACGCTTGCTCCCACGCGATCGAGCGGCTCGGATCCTCTTTCACCCGAATGCGCCCCTCCCAGGCTTCGAGCTGATCCGGCGAAGCATTGAGCAATGGAGCGATGCGGGCGAAGAGCTGATCCAAGGCGTCAAGAGCCGCTCGGCGCGCCGCCGAGCTGACACCGCCAATGGTCGTGCTCCCTCCGGATCCACCAGCCGGAGGATACTGATTGTCTCCGATCCGCACGCGCACGGCCTCCAGCGGGATCCCCAGCGTATCGGCGACGACGATGGCGATCGCCGTGCGCGTCCCCGTGCCCAGATCTTGCGAGCCGAGCTTCACCTCGACCGACCCATCCGGATGAATAGTCAAGTCGCAGCGGCATGCATGCCCGCGTCCGGGCCAAGTGTGGATCGAGACGCCGAGCCCTCGTTTCACCGGCCCAGGCGACGGATCGCCCCGCGGATGCCACCGCTTCTTCCACTCCATCAATTCGGCTGCGATCTGCAACTCCTCGCGATAGACGTCGGCGCGCTCGCCCGCCAACTCGATGTTCTTCAGGAGCAAATCCAGCGGATCCATGCGCAACGCGGCCGCCAGATCATCGAGCGCAGCCATGGTCAACAGACATGCCTGCGGATGCAGCGGCGCGCGCCAAGCCCGCGCCGGCCCGCTGTTGGTCACAATCGCGACGTGTCGCTTCCGCTGATTCGGAATGCGCAGCACATACGGCAGCGGCAGCGGACTGGTCGGCGGGATCCCCCCCGTCCCCCACGTCTCCGATTCCCAGGCGATCACCGTCCCATCGCGCTTGGCGCCCACGCGAACGCGCCCGTAATACGAGGGGCGCGCTCCCGCCACCATCAACTCGGCATCCCGCTCGAGCATGATCTTCACGGGCCGCCCGCCAGCCATCTTCGAGAGCTGCGCCGCGGCGATCCCCCAACTATCCGGGCCGAACTTGCTCCCAAATCCACCCCCAATATGATCCTGCTTCACGCGGATGTTACCCGCCGGAACGCCCAAAGGTCCAGCCATCTGTCCCGCGATCCCGGAGACCGCTTGCGTCGAGACGTGAACGAGCACGTTGTTCTCCCCCTCCCACTCGACGACAGCGCCGTGCGCCTCTAAGCAACAGTGTGTGATGAGGGATGCGCCGTAGAGGCCTTCGACGACGACCTCCGCTTCGCGAAACGCGGCGTCAGGATCCCCCTCGACCTGCTCGGCCGTCGGACGCACGCGCTCGCCCGCCGCTTTCGGATCCGTATCCAGAACAAAATGCGGTAGCTTCTCATACTCGACGACGATGGCGCGAATGGCGTCCTCAGCTGTCGGCTCATCCACGGCGGCGACGGCGACGACCTCATCGCCCGCCCACAGGATCTCATCGCCCACTTTCTTCAAGGGGAGAACCGCCTTCACCCCCGGCATCTTCTCGGCCGCGCTCGTGTCCAACCGCACGATTCGCGCATGCGCATGCGGACAGCGCAAGACCTTCCCGGCGAGCATCCCCGGACGGTTCACGTCATAGGTGTATTTGGCCCGCCCAGTCACTTTCTCCGGACCGTCCACGCGCGAGATGCGCTTGCCGATCAAGCGCCGCCGTTCCGGTTCCGGCCATTTGTATTCCGCCATCTCCATCGCGTTTCGTTCCGCCATAGCTCACCCTCCTCTCTGCATCCGGGCGGCCTCCGCGATGGCCGCTCGAATCCCCACATAGGTCCCGCAGCGACAGAGGTTCCCGCCCAATCCGACCACCAAATCCTCCGGCGTGGGATTGGGGATTCGATCTAAAAGCGCCTTACAGGCGACGACGAATCCAGGCGTGCAGAAGCCACACTGCAGGGCATCGTTCTCAATGAACGCCTGTTGAATCGGATGCAGCTTCCCATCCTGCATGAGGCCTTCGACGGTCGTGATCGCTTTCCCTTGCGCCTCAATCGCGAGCACGGAACACGCATAGACGGGCTTGCCGTCCAAAAGCACCGTGCACGCGCCGCACGTCCCACGATCGCACACCCGTTTGGCGCCAGTCAGATCGAATTCATTTCGAAGCGCATCGAGCAAGGTCACGCGCGGCTCAAGCTCCGCCCGATACGTCTTCCCGTTGATGGTGAACGTCATCGGGACCTTCCCGGGACCGAAGACCTTCACCTCCGCCCCGGCGACCTTGAGTACGCGTGGCCCGACCACCAAGGGGACCGTGAGCGTGATCCCCGAGACTTTCAAAAAGTCGCGTCGCGAAAGGCTTCCCGTTTTCAATCGCTGCTTCTCCATAAGGCCACATCCTCCTTCACCGGCGCCGCGCTCTCACGGAGCGATGGGAGTCTCTTCGCGCGCCAGTTCCTTCTGACAACACGGGCAGACCCCAGGCACCGGGGATTTGATCTGACAGACGTCGCACACGTAGGCGATATCGTACAATCGCCCACCTCGGACGAGGCGGACGCGAATGCTCTCCAAACGATCGCCGTCATGCCGAAGGGCCACGATCTGAAGCTCCTCGGCGCGAAGGCGTGAATCCGCAAAGAGCGCAACGGCCGAGTCCGCCGGGAGGAAGAAGTACACGCGTCCCTCAGAGGTGCGAATCCCGATGCGTTCGGGCGGACACGCGCCCTCGCCCGCAGGTTCGGCGCACACAAAGCGCCCGCGCACAAGGACCAATGGAAGACCGCGCGAAGAGGGGAGAACCAAGGCACCGTTCACTGCTAACAGCATCACCATCAGGCTCACCTCGACGCTTCGCGCCCGAATACACGCGCTCACCCTATCCCCCCTCCCTTCGGCATGAGCGAGCAAAATCGTACTGAAAGGACACCGAGATTGTCAACGCGCTCCCGCGCGCCTTCTTCCTTTAGGGAGCACGGACGTCCGAGCGAAAATCCTCGAGCGTGAGATATCCGACGATATAGCCGTCGGCATCGAGCACAGCGGTGGCGCCCAGACCGTTGAGGCGCAGCACGCGATGCGCTTCCCAAAGCGGCGTCTCCGGATGAACGAACATTGAGGGAGCGACCGGCTGCATGATCTCTCCAATAGTCGTCTGCGCCCATCGCTCGCGGGGCAGGGCCTGAAGAACGGGCACAAGCAAGATGCCATGCAACCGACGGTCGCGCGAGACGGGGAATGTTCGGCTTCGATGCATCGGCAGCACGCGCGCGGCCAATTCTTCAACGGTCATCTCCGGTGGCAGAAGCGCCGGGGGATCGCGCATGACCTCCGCGACGCGCATTCGTCGCATCCGATCCACGTGCGCGAGGGAGAGGCGGCTGCTTTCGGCCACATCGCGCAGGAAGATCCCGATCAGGATGGACCATGCCCCAGCGAAGATATCGGCACTGGTGCGGGCGCGCAACGCCCAGAAGACGCCCAGGCCAATGAGCAGATACGCGATGCCTTGCCCCACCCCAATGGCCCACCGGCTGGCGCGCCAGTAATCGCCCCAGCGCGCCCACAACCACGCGCGGAATATCCGCCCACCATCCAGCGGGAACCCGGGCAGTAGATTGAAGAGCGCCAGGATCAGATTCGAGAGCGCCAGATAATTCGTGATGAGCGCCGCCGGACGCGAGTCGAAGACGTGGATGCTCAATTGATTCAAGAGGAAGAACATGACGGCGTACAGGAAACTCGCGCTCGGGCCGGCGACGGCGATCCGAAATTCTGCGCCCGGCGAATGCGCTTCGTGCTCGAAGCGCGCGAATCCGCCAAACAGATGGAGCGTGATGTCGAAGATGCGGATGCCTTCGGCGCGCGCGACCAGGGCATGTCCGATCTCATGCCCGAGCACCGAGAGGAACAGCAGCAACGTCGTCACCCCCCCGAGCGCCCAATAGGTGAAAGGATCGAAGTCGTGCAGGTGACGAGGAAGATAGAAGACCGAGACGGCGTACACATGCAGGAGGACGACGGGGATCCAACCGTAGCTCACGCGAATCGGGATGCGAAAGAGCGTCGTCAGCCGAATCGGTCGGAGTCGCACGACCATCTTCCTCGTGGTCCCGCACGATGACCAGAGCCACCGCTCACGATGAGGGCGGCGACCGATGGACGGGTGCAGCCGTGGCACCGTTGGAAGAGGCGGCCGGATGGAGCCCCAATCGGTAGAGCGCATGCGCCGTCGGATACCCGGTCACTTCGATCCCCTCCGCTTCTTGGAACCGCTTCATCGCTTCGACGGTCCGCGCATCGTATACGCCCGTCGGGGGGCCTTCCAAGAATCCACGCTCGATCAGGGCCAATTGAATCTCACGCACGCGCTCGCGTGGGATCAGTCCGCCGGGTCGAAGGACGAGACGACGCGTCGGTGATCGGCGTGCGGAGGCGCGAGCGCTCCGCCGTGCGACGTTCCGTTTCCGCGCCGAAGACGCGCGCGAGCGCTGCGCCTTCGAGCGAGCCGTCGGCTTTTGAGAGGCTGGCGGCTTCGCGCGCGCGCTCCGTTGACTTTGAGCGAGCGCTGCCCCCGTATGCTCCTCTCGCATCAGGATCGCCGGAAGAAGCAGAAGGAGCACTACCACACTCGCTGCGATTCGAGTGATCGCGCTCACAAGGCCTCCTCCTATGGGATCGTCCCCGAGAGCACAGAGCGGCTCGGGCCGACTCCTCGATTGGCGCGCGCGACGATCATCACCACATCGTCGCCCGATCTCAATCCCTCAAAGAGACGTTTGACGTCTTCTGGGCTTCGAATCTCCACGCGATTGATCGAGAGGATCACGTCGCCTGGCATGAGGCCGAGAGTTTCGGCAAAGCTCTCCTCCTCGATCTCCCTAACGATGGCTCCACGAACGGCTCCGAGCTTAAGGACGTCAGCCACATGAGGAGTTACCGGTTCCAGCGTCGCGCCCAGGCGCGACGGTCCAGATGACTTCTTCTCCTCCGGCGGCTGAGCGTTCTTGCCGCGAGGCTCATCGCGCAACGGTTCCTCACGGCGATCCGCGAGCGACGGACGAACGCCAAGCTTGACGCTGGTGACGTACTCGCGCCCATCGCGAATATACTTCAATCGCACCGTGCGCCCGACGTCCATCGAGGCCACGCGCCGCGTGAGATCACGACTGTCTCGGACCGGCTCGCCGTCGATCTCCACGATGATGTCGCCCGTCTGCAATCCCGCTCGCGCCGCCGGACTCTCCGGATCCGTGACACTCTCGACGAGCGCCCCCTGCGGCTCCTTCAAGCCGTTCAGGCGCGCGATCGGTGGCGTCACCGGCTTCACGTAGACGCCCAAATACCCCCGCGCGACGCGGCCGCGACGCACCAGTTGATTGTAGACCTCGACGGCCAGAGACGACGGCAGCGCGAACCCCACGCCATTGAAATAGCCCGTGCTCGTTGAGATCTGCGTGTTGATGCCGACGACCTCTCCCATCAAATTGACGAGCGGCCCACCGGAATTCCCGGGATTGATCGCCGCATCCGTCTGCAAGAACCGCTGGAACGGCGCGTTCTCTCCATCGGTGACGCGATCCTTCGCGCTGATGATTCCCGCCGTGACCGTCTGCTCCAAACCGAACGGACTGCCAATGGCCAAGACCCAATCGCCGACGCGCAACTTGTTCGAGTCCCCCATGCGCGCGTAGGGGAAGGGGTCGCCCCGCGAGATCTTGATCACGGCCAGATCCGTCTCCGGATCCACACCGATCACCTCCGGCACATAGGTCTTGCCATCGAAGGTCTTGACCCGAACTGTCGAAGCGCCACGAATGACGTGGTAGTTGGTGAGGATGTACCCCTCCGGGTCCACGATCACGCCCGATCCCGTCCCACGGCGCGGCCGTCCACGCGGGCCGAAGAAGAAATCGAAAGGATCCTCCGAGCGCCGACCCGTCCGCACTGCCTCCGTCTCAATATGGACGACGGCGGGCTCGACCTGACGCGCGACCTGCGCGAATGCCTCCGAGAGGGCGAGCGCCGTCGCGAGCGCTCCGGTCGGCGCGACATGGCTCTCGCTCACCTGAAGCGGTCGCGCCGATTGCCGGGCCGAAGTCCCTCCGGAGATCCAAACCCCTAAACCAAGGCCCAGGACCACACTCAGGCTCAAGCCGAGCGGCATCATCCATCGCTTCCAGAGCCCCCAGGCCGGCGAAGAGCCAGCCGTTCCTTCCGACATGCGTTCCATGTTCGCCTCCCCCATAGTGTGCTCACGCTTGCTCATTATACCAGATTCGAGGCGCACATCGAGTCGCTCGGCGTATGCGGAGAGCGGCGTTTGACAGCGGCGCGCCCCATCTGGTAGCCTGCCTATTTCGACGGACAGTGAACGCGGGGCTCTGGATCAAGAAAGGCGGCGTAATCCTCTTTATTGTGTGGGGCCTGTCGGTCAGCCTTGGCTGTGGTTTGGTCTCGCGCGAGGTCAAGGTGCCGCAATTGGTCGCTCCGTTGAGCACGGCGACCTTGGAGGATCTGCTCGCGCGCCTGAACGACTTTCAACGGGTACGCACGCTCTCGGCCCGCGTCGCCATTCAGTTTCAGGCCGAAGCGCCCGAATCGGGATTGGGTCGGCGCTATCGCACGGCCGATGGACGGCTGATCCTCGCGCGGCCGGCTAACGTGCGCCTGCTCATTCAAGCGCCGCTGGTGAAGACGACCATCGCCGAGCTGGCCTCGGACGGTCATCGCTTCCAGCTCCTCGTCTATCCCGAGGATCACCGCCTCTTCGTCGAGGGCTCGAACGATCGAGATTACACCGAGCGCGAAGAAGCGCTCGAGCGCAATCCGCAGTGGCGCGAGGTCGGATCGCTGCGCCGCGTTCGCCCGCAGCATATCACCGAGGCGCTGCTGTGGGAACCGGTGGATGCGGCCGATACGAACGGGCTCGCCGCGCTGGAAGAATTCCGGCAGATCGAGGAAGAGCGCGCGCCCGGACAAAAGCCGCGCTTGATCATCCGCAGCTACTACATCATCTCGCTTCTGGAACCGATCGGACCCAATCGCGCGCGCATTCGGAAGAAATTCTGGTTCGATCGCACGCGCGGCCTACTCCTTGTGCGGCAACAGGTCTTCGGCGAAGCGGGCGAAATCCGCAGCGAGATCCGCTACGAGGACTTCGCCACCGCTCCGAACTCCTCCTATCTCATCCCTCTCGAGATTCGGATCGCGCGCCCATACGATCAATACTCGGTTCGCCTGGGCCTGGACCGCACAAGCCTAGTCATTAATGGCGAGGTCTCCGATGCGCTCTTCCGCCTGGAGAAACCCGCTGAGTGGGGGGACGCCGTCCGAGTCATCAACCTCGATCGAAAAGGGAACTGAATGCGGCATAGCTTCGTCCTGGCCAATCTCCTGGCGCGCCCGACGCGGACGATCGCGAGCATGCTCGGGATCGCCTTGGGCGTCCTGTTGATCCTGGTGACCGTCGGATTGGCGCGCGGGATCCTCTATGAGACGGGACAGCGGGAGAAGAACGTCGGCGCGGAGATCATCTTTCAGTCCGCCGGCACGCTGGGGGCGAGCATCACGGCAACGCCTATGGCGCTGCCCGTCGCCTACGCCAAACGCCTGCGCCAAATCGAGGGCGTGCGCGCCGTCACCCCCATTGGACGCTATATTCGCAGCGGAGCCGGCGGCATCGGCTTTGAGATGATCGAAGGCATCGTGGATCACCCCACCGACGAGTATACGACCTACGCGGCGATCAGCGGCATCCGCATCGTTCAGGGACGTCCCCTGCAAAGCGATGAGGAGATCATCGTGGATCGCCACTACGCGATGACGAAAAAGCTCACCCCCGGCGCGCGCATCGAGCTGCTCAATCACATGTTCACGGTTGCCGGCATCTACGAACCCGAGAGCGGCGCGCGCGTGAAGATGCGGCTCGCGAAGATGCAGCAGTTGCTCGGTGCCGAAGGGAAATGCTCCTCCATCCTCGTGAAATGCCTCGATCCGAATGAGCAGGAGCGCGTCGCCGAGCGCATCGAAGCCGTCCTGCCCGGAAACCAGATCATCTTCACGCGCGATATCCCGAGTTACTACGATCGCGGCATCCCGTCGCTCAATATCTTCCTGCGGGTCGTCGTCGGACTGGCGCTCACCGTCAGTGCGCTCGTCATCCTGCTGGCCATGTACACGTCCATCACCGAGCGCACGCGCGAGATCGGCATCCTGAAATCGCTCGGCGCCTCACGCCGCTTCATCATCGCCGCCATCGAGAAAGAGGCGCTGACGATCAGCGCGCTGGGCGTCGCCGTCGGATACGTCCTCTCGTTCCTCACGAAAGTGGGCATCATGCGCTATACCTCGCTCATTGTGCGGTTCGAGTGGCCATGGTTCCTGGTGGCGACGCTTGTGGGCCTTTTGGCCGGTGCCCTGGGCGCCCTGTATCCGGCCGTGCGCGCCGCCCGCCAGGATCCCGTCCGAGCACTCGCGTATGAGTGAGGGAGGGACACCGATGTCGGCCATCCTGAAGACCGTGGATCTGCACATGATCTACCGCACGGGCAAAGTCGGCGTCCATGCCCTGCGCGGGGTGAACCTGGAGGTCGAGCGCGGGGAGTTCGTCGCTATCATGGGGCCCTCCGGCTGCGGCAAGTCCACCCTCTTGCACATCATCGGCGGATTGCTCACACCCACCGCCGGTCAAGTCTACGTGGATGGCATCGAGATCACGAGCCTCTCGGACGCCGAGCGCACGGAACTCCGACGGCGCAAGATCGGCTTCGTCTTCCAACGCTTGAATCTCTTCCCCACCCTCACGGTCGAGGGGAATCTGCGACTGGCCGAGCGCATCTATTACAACGGGACGCGCAACGTCGAGGGGGATCCCGAACGTCGCCATCAGATCCTCCGCCTGCTCGGGCTCGAAGACAAGCTGAACCACAAGCCGAACGAGCTGAGCGGCGGCGAGCAACAGCGCGTGGCCATCGCCCGCGCCATCATCAATCGCCCGGCGATCCTCCTGGCGGATGAACCGACCGGTAGCCTCGATTCCGAGAATTCGCACATCGTCCTCCGCATGCTGAAGGAGCTGAATGCTCACTTCGGCCAAACCATCGTGATGATCACTCATAACCCTGAGGCCGCCGCCATGGCCAATCGCATCATCCACATGCGCGACGGCAAGATCATCATCCCGTGACCCCCCTTGTCGCCAGGCGCATCCTCATCGTACAATTTATCCCTTGTGCGCGGGGATGGGTATGAAGCTGCTCGCGGCGCTCAAGAATGTCCTACTCTGGTCCTATGAGCGCGGGACCTGGCAATACGATGTGCTTTGTCTCTTGATCCTCGCCTTCATCTTCCTGACGCCGAACAGCTGGTTCAATCGTTCGGGCGCTGGTTCGATCTCGCCTCGTGGAGTGGAGCAGCGCGAGACGCCGCCCCGACCGCCCTTGCAGGCGAGCGCATCGGAGAAGCAAAAGAACGACGCGAAAATCCCTCCCGCGCCGGCCATTGACAAGTAGCGCCTCCCTCGCCTATCTTGCGGTGAGTGCCATATGTGGAAGAAACGGACGACATGGAGGCGATGGGCGAACCTCGTTTCGGGCTTAGGTGCTGTGCTCGCTCTTTTGAGCGCGCCTTCTCCGCGCGGTCACGGAGCGCCTGATTCGGGCCTGGCCGTCACGCCGATCCTGGAGCGGATGACGCAGGCCGTGCGACGCATGCAAACGCTGCGCGCTGCGCTCAGCCAGGAGAAGTTCTACGCACAGCTCGGTCTGAAAGACCCGCCCGAAAAGGGCGTCCTCTACATGAAGCGGAAAAGCGAGCGAAACGTCTCCCTCCGCATCGAAATCAATGTCCCCGAGAAACGGATCATCACGGTCAAAGGCGACCGCTTCCTGCTCTATCAACCCCGGATCAATCAGGCAATCGAAGGCGTCATCGATCGACACTCGCTGCGCGCGGCTGCTGGCTTCCTCGCCTATCTCTTCAACGGCCTCGCTCAAGCCGCCGAGGATTACGAGATCGCCCTCGTCGGGCAGGAGACGATCGAGGGCCGCCGCCTCTCGCATCTGGTCCTCACTCCGAAGCCAAATCGGCGCGGCCTCTATCGTCGCGTTGACCTCTGGGTGGATCATCAGCTCTGGCTGCCCACCGTGCAGAAGATCGTCGAAGCGAATCGCGATGAGACGCTCCTCAAGCTCGAGGACGTGAGGCTCAACGTGAGCCTCCCCGAGAGCCTTTTCGAGCAAAAGCTCCCACCGGGCGTGCAACGGATCAAAGGCTGAAGATCCCCCCTGTTTTGAAAGACGCCTTGACGATGCCCAGTCCATCTGATATAAGTGAGCTTCGCTATGTGTGAGGAAGAAGAGATGAAGCGTTCTCGTTTCCGGAAAACTTTCGAACGCATCTCTCCCTATAGCTCCCTCACCCATTGGCCAAGAGGCGAAAGGATCTCATGATCGTACAAGGAGGGTCTCACATGCCTTGGCAAATCGTTCGCCGCGTCTCCCTTCACGTCATAGCATTTGCGTTGCTTGCTCTTCTGATCTTCGGATCGTGGCTTGTGCGTTCAGCGCGGCCCTCCCCGTCGCGCGAGGACGCAGTGCCCGCCGCCATAGACCTTCAACAAGGACCTGATTGGACTTTGATCGGGATAACCCCTGGAGATGGCATCACGGTGGGGGTTGCCGGTCAAATCTCCGGCAACATTAGTGCTATCGCGGCCGACGTCAATGGCGATAGGATAAACGATCTCATCATAGGTGTGCCATATAATGACGGACCAGACGGAACGCGATCCAACTGCGGGGCCGTCTACATCGTCCTGGGACGGCCGGGACAGAGGCCGCCGCTTGTTCGAGACCTGAGCGCCGAAAAACCGGATGTCGTCATCTACGGGGCGGATGCGGACGATCAGTTGGGTCTTAGCCTCGCTGCCGGTGATGTCAACGGTGATGGCGTGGCCGACGTGGTCATTGGTGCTCCTTTTGCGGATGGGCCGAATAACACCCGACCAAATGTGGGTGAGGTTTATGTCCTCTTCGGTGGTTCCTCTATCGCGGCTACCCCGACGCGCGACTTGCGCTCCCTCCCGGCTGATGTCACGATCATCGGATGGGGAGGGCCGGCGGGGAAGAACGTGCAGGATCAGGCCGGTACGGCCGTCACCACGGGCGACGTGAATGGGGATGGGATCGCTGACCTGATCATCGGCGCACCGGGCGTGAAAGGCCCGGATGGGAACCGGACCACGTCTCCGGCTCTTGGTCTTCCAGTTTCAGCAGGAGCCATCTATATCCTCTTTGGCTCTCGTAGCTGGACGCCTCTTAAGGACATCGGAAGCAATCCGACTTCGCCGGATGCGAACATTGTAATCTATGGGCGAACGACCACAGTCGCTTCAATCTATAGAGTTGGCGAGGGCCTTGGGCAATCCGTGGCTGTGGGAGATATCAACGGAGATGGGATCGGAGACGTCATTGGAGGTGCACCTTTTTATACAGCCGGAAATGACATCAGCCAAGGGCGAGTGTATGCCTTTTTTGGGAGCCGCTCACCGGCATCCCGGCGCGATACCTCAAAGACGTCTGGCCCTGAAGCCCCGAACATCACGATCAACGGGATTAACGCTGCTGACCTTATGGGGAGCGTCGTCGCGGCGGGCGATGTGAATGGGGATGGGATAGACGATCTCATCCTCGGTGTCCCTCAAGGCTCTGGCCCGGGAGATACGCGCATAGGTGCAGGAGAAGTCTATGTCCTCTTTGGCGGTAGTTCTCTGACGGGGAGTCGGGATTTGCAGAAGGCCCCACCTGACACGCAGTTCTATGGCGCTGAACCTGGAGATGCCTTGGGATTTGCCATCGCCGTCGGGGACTGGAACGGAGACGGTCGGAAAGACCTGATCCTGTCGGCGCCAGCGGCCGATGGGCCAGGGAACCGACGGGATGGAGCCGGCGAGATCTACATTATCCTCGGTGGAGCTGGCTTCCCGCGCGGCACGGTGGATTTCTCGGAGACGCCACCCGATCCGGATCGAACGATCTACGGCGCCATTATTGGGGATCAGGTGGGGTTCTCCCTCGCCATGGCCGATCTGGACGGTGATGGGAAAGCGGACATCGTCGCGACGTCTCCGTTTGGAGACGGTCCACCGGAGATTCGGCGCCCGAAGGCCGGTGTGATCTTTGCCATTCGAGGCCGATAGCTCGGACGGAGGGGCGAACTGGAGTCGCCCCTCTTGCGTCTGGCCCTTGCGGAGGACTTATGTCGTTTCTCGTTCGTACACCAAGCGACCGCGGGCGAAGACAGCGCGCACCAAGTTCACACCAAAGAAATAAGGGATCTGGCGATAATCCGAGGCCTCGAAGAGGACGAGATCAGCTCGCTTACCGACTTCAAGCGATCCCACGCGATGGCCGCGATCGAGGCTATAGGCGGCATTGATCGTCGCTGCCGTGATCGCTTCGGCCGGGGTCAGCCCCATCTGCGTGCAGGCGAGCGAGAGGATCATGGGCATGCTCGACGTGGGAGAGGTTCCCGGATTGAAATCCGTCGCGAGGACGACGGGGACGCCCGCCTCGATGAGTTTTCGCGCCGGAGGGTAATCGCCTCGGCCGAGATGAAAGCATGCTCCAGGGAGGAGCACAGCCATCACCCCGGCTTCCGCTAAAGCGGCGATGTCCTCGTCCGTGATCTTCTCCAAGTGGTCTGCCGTCCGGGCCCGAAACTCGGCGGCCAAGCGCGCGGCGCCCGAGCGCGTGAGTTGCTCCGCATGCAGGCGCAGCTTCAACCCATGCGCGCGCGCGGTTTCCATCAAAACTCGCGCCTCTTCGACCGTGAACGCGCCCGCATCGCAAAAGACATCGTGATACTCCGCCAGGCCTTCGCTTGCGACCTCCGGCAACAACTCCTCCACGATCATTCGCACATAGGCCGAACGATCGGCGGCATATTCCTCGGGAACGACGTGAGCGGCTAAAAGCGTCGGGACGATCTCGAGCGGACCCTCTTGGTGAAGCCGTCGGATCACGCGCAAGATTTTCAGCTCTTCCTCCCGGCTCAAGCCATATCCGCTTTTGACCTCGATCGTCGTCGTCCCGTGCTCCAGGAACCAACGAAGGCGACGGCGCGCGATCGCCAGCAGCGCGTCTTCCGAAGCGGCCCGCGTCCGCCGTACGGTCGTCCAAATCCCTCCTCCTCGGTGGGCGATCTCCTCGTAACTCAGGCCCCGGATTCGCCATTCGAACTCCTCGACGCGATCGCCGGCGAAGACCAGATGCGTGTGCGCATCCACGAAGCCCGGCAGCACGACCATGCCGTGCGCGTCCCATCGCTGCACGTCGCTGGGAAGCGCAGCCTCTAATGCTTCCGTCGGCCCGACGGCGGCGATGATCTCACCTTCGATCAGCACGGCGCCGTTCTCGATGAGACCCAGCTCCTCAAGCTCCCGACCGACGCGCGGTCGGTTCGGCCCAGCGAGCGTCACCACCTGAGCTGCCGAATGCAGGAACAACGGCTGCGTCCTCTCCCGATCGGCCATCCTTCCCTCCCCGCCGAGTATCCTACCCCCCATCGAGGAGAGCGGCAACTGATCGAGCCCCCCAATTCGAAGTCTTTGCGCGGTGCGAAGCGATTGGCTATACTGCCAGAGCGAACATGTCCGATCAAGGCGAGCGAAAAGAGCACGCACACGGCATCGAGGACACCGTGCGCGCTTATGCCGCATGCGTCTTCGGTCTCGCCCCCCACGGCGTTCGAGTGGAGCGGTTGGCGGGCGATGCCTCCGTGCGGCAGTATTTCCGCGTCTACTTCCCGGACGGGAGCCATTATGTCGTCGCGCGCTATCCTGAACCGTTCGATCCAGCCACGCACCCCTATTGCGACGTGACGGCGCTCTTCCTCAAGGCCGGGTTGCCCGTACCGAAACTCTTCGACGCCGATGGCGAGCGAGCGATGATGCTCCTGGAGGACCTCGGCGACATCCGACTTCAGGACTGGCTCCCCGCAGCTCGCCCCCAAGAGCGACGTGCCATCTATCGAGAAGCCGTCAGGCTGATCCTTCGGATTCAGGAGGCCACGCGCTTGGCCGAGGAGTGCGGATCGGTGGCAGCACGCCTGGCCTTCGACGTGGAGAAGTTGGATTGGGAGCTGCGCTTCTTCTTCACGAACTTTTTCGAGAAGCACCTCGGCCTCTCGCTCGATCTCGAACGGGTGGAACGTCTCCACGCGGAATTCCTGGAGATCGCCACGGAGCTGGCGGCGATCCCGCGCGTGTTGACGCATCGGGATTTCCATTCGCGGAACCTGATGCTCCATCGAGGCCGACTCTACATCATTGACCACCAGGATGCGCGCTTGGGGCCACCCAGCTATGATCTCGCTTCATTACTCGGCGATCCGTATGTAGAGCTGGAGGACGCTCTTGCCGAGGAGATGATCGAATTCTTCCTCGAGCAGAAGGCGCGCGTGGACGCGAGTTGGCGCTTGGCCAAACGGCACGCGCTCTTTCGACAGGAGATGGATCTCATGTCGCTGCAACGGCTCTTGAAGGCGACCGGGACCTATGCCTATCAAACGGCCGTGCTGGGGAATCCCGTCTATGCGCCTTACATCCCGCGAGCACTTCGACGAGCCGCGCGCGTCCTCTTTCGGCTCGGACGCTTCCCCGCGCTTCAGGAGGCGTTTGAAGAGATCATCGCGCCTGCCCTTTTGGAGTGGGAGCGCGCGGCAACGGAGGCGAATCGCCAATGAACGAGAAGCGATATACGAACCGACTGATCCATGAGACGAGTCTCTATCTGCGCCAGCATGCCCATAATCCCGTGGATTGGTACCCATGGGGCGAAGAGGCGTTCGAACGGGCGCGGCGAGAGGACAAGCCGATCTTGCTCAGCATCGGATATTCGGCCTGCCACTGGTGCCACGTCATGGAACGCGAATCGTTCGAGAATGAAGAGATCGCGCGCGTGATGAACGAACACTTCGTCAACATCAAGGTGGATCGTGAGGAGCGACCCGATTTGGATGCCCTCTACATGAGCGTCGTGCAAGCGATGACGGGACATGGGGGATGGCCGCTGACGGTCTTTCTGACGCCCGAGGGCATTCCGTTCTACGGGGGAACGTACTTTCCGCCCGTGGATCGGCATGGGTTGCCCGCCTTCCCCCGCGTGCTTCGGGCTGTCGCCGAAGCGTACCGCACGCGCCGCCAAGAGATCGAAAAAGTCGGGCAACAGGTGCTCGATCATCTGCGCGCGATCAACACCTGGAAGCCAGCAGATCGCGACGTGACGCCCGAGCTACTCGAGGCGGCTTATCGCGCCTTGATCGAACAGTTCGACCCCACCTATGGGGGGTTCGGACGCGCGCCGAAATTCCCCGCGCCGATGGTCCTGGAATTTCTGCTCCGCATGTACCTCCGCACGGGAGACGCTTACGCGTTGAAGATGGTCGAGCAGACGCTCACGCGCATGGCACGAGGGGGGATTTACGATCAGCTGGGGGGCGGGTTTCACCGATACGCCACGGATGCGCAGTGGTTGATCCCACACTTCGAGAAGATGCTCTACGACAACGCCCTCCTGGCGCATGCGTACCTGGTCGCGTATCAACTGACGCGGAATCCTCTTTATCGAGACGTCGTCGAGGAGACGCTCCACTACATCCTGCGCGAGATGACCGACCTGCAAGGCGGATTTTATGCCGCGCAGGATGCCGATAGCGAAGGTGAGGAGGGGAAATTCTACGTCTGGACGCCCGAGGAGATCCGCGCCGTGCTCGGCGAGCGAGAAGGGGAGATCGTCTGCCGCTATTTCGGCGTCACGGAATGGGGGAACTTCGAGGGGAAGAACGTCTTGAGCGTCCCGCGCGATCCCGAAGTCATCGCGCGTCTGGAAGGGCTCACGGTCTCGGAGCTAGAGGCGATCGTTGGGCGCGCTCGGCAAGTGCTCTGGGAGCATCGGGAGCAACGCGCGAAGCCCGCGCGCGATGAGAAGATCCTCGCCGCCTGGAACGGCCTCATGCTCCGGAGCCTTGCGCGCGCGGCCATCGTCCTGGAGCGCGACGAGTATTATCACGCCGCGCGCCGAAACGCGGAGTTTCTGCTCACGACGCTGCGGCGCGATGGCGCGCTCTGGCACATGTTCGCCGAGGGCGTGGCGAAGGTCCCGGCCTACCAGGATGATTACGCGTGCCTGATCGATGGGCTACTCGCTCTGTACGAAGCCGATTTCGATCCCCGATGGTTTCGGGAAGCGCTCGCGCTCACGGACGCGATGCTCGAACGCTTCTGGGACAGTGAGCGCGGCGGCCTCTTCTACACGAGCGCGGAGCACCCGGACGTGCTCGTGCGCATGAAGGAGGCCTTCGATCATGCTATTCCCTCGGGGAATGCCGTGGCCGCTGAGGTGTTCCTGCGACTCTATCGCTTCACCGGTGATGCCACATATTGGGAACGCGCGCAGACGATCCTTCGCCTCTTCGCTGATCCGATGCGGCGTCACCCCTACGGCTTCGGGCGCTTGCTCTGCGCATTGGATTTGGCGCTCGCCCCCGCGCAGGAGATCGCGCTCGTGGGAGATCCGGAAGCGCCGACGACGCGCGCCATGCGACGCGTTCTCTCCGAGCGCTATCTGCCTCATGCGGTCATCGCCTTCCGCCGCATCGGGGACGAAGAGGCCCCACGCCTCATTCCACTCTTGCGCGATCGCGAACCCCTTCGTGAACCCGACGGGCGTCCGGCCCCGTGCACGGCCTATGTCTGTCAGAACTTCACGTGCCATCACCCGGTGACGCGCGCCGACGAGTTGGAGCGACTTCTGCCGCCCGTACCATCGGCGACGCCGTAAGCTATGTGCGTTCCCGCTCACGACGGTGAAGGTCCTGCACATTGGAAAATTCTACTTTCCCGTACCGGGTGGCATGGAAGCGGTCTTGCAGCATCTGTGCGAAGAGTTGAGCGCGCACGTAGATCTCCATGTCCTCGTCGCCAATACCCGACCGCGGACGGTGACCGAGTGGATCAACGGCGTTCGGGTGACGCGCGTGGCGCGATGGGGGCAGATCGCCTCTGCGCCGCTCTGCCCTTCGCTCCCCCATCGTGTGGCCGAGCATCGGGCCGACATCATCCATGTCCACGAGCCGAATCCGATGGCCACGCTCGCCGCACTGGCGGCGAACCCACGAGCGCGCGTGATCGTCTCCTTCCACAGCGAGATCGTGCGACAGCGCGTGTTGCGGTGGGTTTATCGGCCGCTCCTCATGCGGCTTCTGCAGCACGCCGATCGGATCATCGTCGCCACCCCTCGACATCTCGACTTCCCGACGCTTCTCCCCTATCGGGAGAAGTGCGTGGTCATCCCCTTCGGCATCGATGTGGCGCGCTTCCATCCGGATAAGGCTATGCGGGAGCGCGCCGCGGCGATTCGCGCCGAGTTTGGGCCTCGCCTGATCCTTTTCGTCGGCCGGCTCGTGTACTACAAAGGCGTAGAGCATTTGATCGAAGCGATGTCGGGCGTCTCGGCGCGACTCCTCATCATCGGGCGCGGGCCGCGCCAACGCGCCTTGCGACGGCGCGTCCGTGCGTTGGGGCTCGAAGAGCGGATCGCCTTCCTCGGGGAGGTCGCGCATGAGTGCCTTCCAGCCTATTACCACGCGTGCGACCTCCTGGTCCTTCCCTCCACGCACGAGAGCGAGACTTTCGGAATCGTCCAGCTTGAAGCGATGGCCGCCGGGAAACCGGTCATCAGCACGGCACTGCCGACTGGCCTCGCATGGGTGAATCGGCACGAGGTGACCGGCCTTCTCGTCCCTCCGGCCAACGCCCACGCCTTAGCGGACGCCATGAACCGCTTGCTCGAAGATGCCGCGCTTCGCCAACGGCTTGGGGAAACCGCGCGCCGATATGTCGGCGAGCACTTCACGCGCCAGAGGATGGCGCGCGCAGTCCTGGCGCTCTACGAGGAGGTACTTTCCGACATGCCACGGCCGACCCCCTCACGCGCGTCGTGAAAGAGGTCTTCGCGCATACGCGCTGACGACTGCTTCGGCCGCAGATTCAAGCGACGAATGATCTCGTCGGCTACGCTCTCCGGCGTCACCTCTCCGGCCTCCACGCGCAAGTCGGCCTGTTGATAGGCCGAGAGACGCGCCCCGAGCAACGCGCGCATCTGCTCGGGAGAGCGATAGAGGGGGCGATCCGTCGTCTCTCCCAAGCGCTTGAGAATGACCTCCAGTGGACAGTCAAGCCAGACCGAGACGCCCAATCGTCTCACCTCGCGGCGATTCTCCTCGCTCACGAAGGCTCCGCCGCCGAGCGCCACAACGACATCCTCCCAGGCCTCGAGTGCGCGCAAGGCGCGACTCTCCATCTCCCGAAAAGCCCCCTCGCCCATTCGCGCGAAGATCTCAGGGATCGAGAGGCCCGCCTGCTGCTGAATCAACTCATCGAGGTCCAGGAAGGCATATCCGAGCTTCTCGGCCAAAAGGCGCCCGACCGTCGTCTTCCCCGATCCCATGAAGCCGACCAGGAAAAGGCGTGTCATCGCTCGACGACCTGCTCCAGCAAGCGAAAGAACCTAGGGAAGGAGACGGCCACGACTTCGGGTTCTCGAATGATCGTCTCCCCCTCGGCCAAAAGCGCAGCGATCGCGAATGCCATCGCGAGGCGATGATCGCCCTCGGGCTCGATCTCCGCCCCCCGCAGGGATTGAGGCCCGGCGACGGCAAATCCATCTTCGTATTCGGTCACACGGGCGCCCATGCGCCGCAGATTCTCCACGGTCACGCGAATGCGATCGCTCTCCTTGACGCGCAGCTCGGCGGCATCGCGCACGAGCATCCCCCCCGGCATTTGCGTCGCGAGAACCGCGAGCAAGGGAATCTCATCGATCACCCTCGGGATGAGCGCTCCGCTGAGGACGAGCGGCTCCGCACGCCCGCGCTCTCCGTAAGGAGAAGAGGCGACGCGCACATCCCCCACCCGTTCGCCATGCCACCGCCGCACATTTTCGATCTCGATGCGCGCTCCCCACAGCTGAAGCACTTCGAGGAAACCCGTGCGCGTCGGATTGAGCAAGACATCGCGAACCAGTATGTGCGAGCCCGGCAGCGCGAGCGCGCCCGCGATGAAGAAGGCCGCTGAAGAGATATCGCCGGCGATGCGATATTCCCGCGCGCGCAGCCGAGGCCGTCCGGAAACGGCAATACTCCCACCGACGACGCTCACCTCGGCGCCGAATTCGGCGAGCATGATCTCCGTATGATTTCGCGTCGGCACGAGCTCCTCGACAATCGTCGTCCCCGACGCGAAAAGTCCGGCTAGCAACACGCACGACTTGACCTGCGCGCTCGCCACCGGCAGCCGATACCGAATCGGGCGCAATCTCCCCCCGCGAATCGTCAGAGGCGCATAGCGCTCCTCTCGCGCGCGCACCGAGGCGCCCATCAGCCGGAGTGGATGCACGATCCGATCCATGGGCCGACGCTGCAACGACGCATCGCCGGTGATCGTGCTTTCGAAAGGCTGTCCGGCCAAGATCCCGGCGAGCATGCGGATGGTGGAGCCAGAGTTCCCCGCATCGAGTATGCGCTCAGGCGGCGCAAATCCCTCCAGGCCCACCCCACTAATGGTGACCCTCAGCCCATCTTCGGTGTCAGCGACCTCGATCGGAACGCCCAGCGCCCGCAAACAGGCGAGCGTGCGCTCGCAATCAAGACTCGGAGAGAATCGGTGCAATCGCGAGACGCCCTCGCTGAGGGCAGCGCACAAAGCCGCGCGATGCGAAAGCGATTTATCCCCCGGCACGCGCAGCTCGCCCACGAGGCGTTTCGCTCTACCGATCACGCAGCTTGACATAGAGCCCTTGCTATGTTACACCACTCCTTCCGAAGATGCACAGCCTTTGCTCCGCCATCGAAAAACACACGCGCGCGGACAACGCTTCTCCCGAACATGCCGTTCGGTCTCGTAGCTTCCGGCGCGCATGGGGGGCTCCATGAGAGAGGAGCGGGCCCCAGAGACCTACAGCATCAGCCTGAGTGTGGCGAGCGGCTTCGAATTCGTCGAGCTTGCGGAGACGGTGACCGCTACGCTCGCCCGCCTCACAGGGTTCGACGAAGAGACCGCCATGTGGATCAGCATGGCCGTGCGCGAAGCCGTCATCAATGCCATCAAGCACGGCAATAAGGAAGACCGGCAGAAGCGGGTCGAGATCCAATATGCCTTCAATCACGACGGCCTCAGCATCTGCGTGAGAGATCAGGGGAGCGGCTTCGACCTCTCTCAAGTGCCCAACCCTCTGGACCCGGAGAATCTGTTGAAGCCGACCGGACGCGGCATCTTTTACATGAAGGCGTTCATGGACGAAGTGGACATCTGGTCGTCGCCGGGTGGGGGAACGACCGTCCGTTTGCGAAAGCGGATTCGTCCGAGGAGTCCGTAAATGATCCGCATCGAACATCGCACTCTCGGAGACGTGCATATCCTGGACATCGAGGGGAGGATCACGATCGGTGAGGGAACGCTTCACTTTCGCGAAGCCGTGCATCGCGTCATTCAGCAAGGGGGGCGCAACGTCCTGCTCAATCTCGCTGGCGTCACGCACATGGACAGCTCGGGCATCGGGGAGCTAGTGAGCGCTTACACGGCGGTGGGGAATCGCGGAGGACGCCTGAAGTTGCTTCATGTTCCCCCACGCGTCCGGGAGGTCCTGACGATCACGAAGCTCGCCACCGTTTTCGAGGCCTTTGACGACGAGGCGGCGGCCGTAGAGAGCTTCCGGTAGCCTTCCGCCTCTACGGAATGCCTCGCCCGCCACTTCCCCCCAAGGGATGTGTGCGCAGCTCACGGCAAGAGGTCGCACAAGCTCGCGCGAAGGAGAGCGCGGACGATTCGAGGGGGGACATCGTCGCGCACCGTCACGTGACCAATGCGTGTGGGGAGCACGAAGGTCAAGCGTCCGGCGCGCGCCTTCTTATCATGGCGCATCGCGGCCAGGACCGCATCGGGATCGAGATCGGCGATCGAAGGGAAGCGCCCGCAGGCGGCGACCGCACGATGGAGACGTTCGGCCTCTTCCGGTGGTAGCAAGCCCAGGCGCACGGCCAGACGTGCGGCCAGGATCATCCCATAGCCGACGGCCTCGCCGTGCTTCAAGCGGCGATAGCGGGTGACGGCTTCCAGCGCGTGCCCGAAGGTGTGTCCGAAGTTGAGGATCCGGCGGAGTCCGGCCTCTCGCTCGTCGCAGCGGACGATTTCGGCTTTGATTTCGCAGCAGCGTCGGATCACGGGGATCCAAGCCGCCGCTTCCCCGCCTCGGAGCGCGTCCATGCACGCGAGGATTCGGTCGAAGAGATCGGCATCGCGAATGACGCCATACTTGAGGGCTTCGCACAAACCGGCAGCCACCTCTCGAGGCGGGAGCGTGCGCAGGGTCGCGACGTCCACGAGCACGAGCCGCGGTTGATGGAACGCACCGACGAGATTCTTCCCCTGCGGCAAGTTCACGCCGGTTTTGCCGCCGATCGAGCTATCAATGGCCGCCACCACAGTCGTCGGGACCGACACGTACGCGATCCCTCGCAAGAACGTGGCGGCCACGAATCCGGCGATGTCGCCGACGACCCCTCCGCCGAGCGCGACGATCGCCGACGCCCGATCCAACCGCTGTTCGGCCAGCTCCTTGTACAGCCGCCCGACAGTCCGCAAGGTCTTGTATCGCTCGCCGTCGCCGATCAGATGGACGGAGAGGGCGAAGCCAGCCCGCCGAAGACCGGAACAGAGCGTTCGCCCGTAGAGCCCGAATACGCGCGTATTGGAGATGAGGGCCAGGCGCGTGGTTCGTAGCCCAGCCGCTTCCAGAGCATTCCGCGTCAACGCTCCGGCGCGCTGCAGCAGACCTTCGCCGATCAGGACGTCGTAGCTCCGCTCACCGAGTGGGACGCGAACGCGCTCTTCGTCGCTCATCTTCGCCTCCGTCGTCGTCCCAACGCCGCGCGCATTTCATCCATGAGAGGATCAATCGAAGGATCGCCGGTGCCGATCTGCCGAATGATCTCCTCGACCGTGTAGCGCTCGCCCGTCTCCCACAACTCGATCAGAAAGCGTCCGGCTCGGGGATGCCGCCACCACCGATGTCCGAATCTCGTCTTCACGTGATCGCGCAACCAGACCTCGGCCACCCACGCCCGCCAATAATCGGCCGCGTAGAAGCCATCGTCCACATCGCTCAGGAACTCCTCGGGCCCATGGCGAAACCCCGTCGCGCGCGTGAGTCGTTCGGCGTATTCCGAAGCGACGGCCTCCGGCTCATCGGTCGCATGCAGGAGCTGCTCATACTCGCACTTGGCGGCGTATCGGCGTAGGAGGAAGAGCCGATGCACCCACATGAGCCTCAGGAAATGCTCGCTCGCCGAGAAGTGCAACGCCTCGTCGAGCCAACGCGGCTCCCGCAGCAACGACTCGAACAGAAACGCGTAGCTCTCGCTCACGGCACGATCGCCCGAATACTTGAACTCAGGGGGGAGCGCCGCCGATGTCCACGCATAGTGCTGCGCATGTCCAGCCTCATGAAGCAGGGCTTGGTAATCTGGCACGCCGCCGTTCGGGGCGATGACGAGCTTGATCTCCTCCGGGATTCGAATCGGGACGCAGAACGCGCGCGGATGCTTGCGGGGGCGCTCCTCATCATCCACTTCGATGTTCTGCTGCCGATCGGCTTCGATACCGAGTCCCTGCCATACCTCCGCATAGATCGCCCGCAGACCATCGCGGGGGAAGACGTCCGCGTAACGCTCCAGGCGAAGGAAGGCGGGGATGTCCGCACGGTCGGCCTCCGCCGGGCGGAGTCCCAATTCGCTCATCAGCGCGTCCTGAAGATGCGCTCGATACAGCTCATCCGTCTCCTCCAGGAACCGTGCCCATTGGCGCCCGAGCGTTTCGAAATCCCGCGCGCGCACGGCCTGATAAAGCGCTCGAGAGTCCGCATATCCGAATCCGCGTGCCGCGCGATGGAGCTGGCGCCAACGCTCCTGGCGAAGCTCATTCGTCCGCCGGACGACCTCGGTGCACTGCGCCTGCAGCTCCCGACGCCGCTGAGGATTCAGCTCAGTCGCCAACCGTTGCTTCGCCTGATAGAACGTGAGCGTCGCCTCGTCCCAGAGGATCTCCGCTTCCGCCTCCGCGCGCGCGATCTGTTCGGTCAAGGAGCGGACGCTCATCTCCAGCGCGCGTTCGGTGGCCTCGGCGATCAAGAGATCGAGCGCGCGACGCGAGGTCTCGAAAGATTCGTGGATCGCCTCGCGCTCGCGTCGCAAGGTCTCGATGGCTTCGCGCGTGAAGAGATGTCCGTACCGATCGTAGATCGGTTCCAGCTCGAGCGTCTCCTTTCGTCCGGAGTAATGCTCGTATTCCTCGCGCGCGAGTGCCTCGTGGAATTGAGCCAACTCCTCCCGATATGCGTCGAGCATGTCCCGCTACCAAACGATGATGAATCGAGGCCCTTCGGGCTGTCAAGCTGGGGCTTCCACCTTGCTGGACGAGGCCATGGAGGAGTTTCTTGACAAGCTTTCCCGAAGGTCGGTACGCTTATCTCCCAAAACGCGATGGGCGCTATGGGCGAGGGAGTCTCCATCACGGTCGCCATCACGGGCGCCAGTGGCGCGTGCTACGCGCAGCGGCTGCTGCAGCTGCTGGATGCGAGTCCGCGCGTTCGGCAGATCAATTTGCTCATCAGCGACAACGGACGCCGCGTCTTCGCTGAGGAGTTGGATGTGGAGATACCTGCTCCGCTCAGCCCCGAGGTCGCCGACCGACTCGGCTTCTCTCGCCATAAGCTCGTGTGTTTTCAACTGAACGATCTGGGCGCGCCCATCTCCAGTGGTTCCTATCCGGTGGATGGGATGGTCATCGTCCCCTGCAGCGTCGGGACGCTCGGCGCGATTGCTACGGGGACGACGATGAACTTGATCCATCGCGCCGCTGATGTGACGTTGAAAGAAGGGCGGCGCCTCGTTCTCGTCGTGCGCGAGACGCCGCTCAATGCCATTCATTTGCAAAACATGCTGACGCTGCGGCAGCTCGGTGCGGTGATTCTGCCGGCCATGCCGGCCTTTTACCACCGTCCGCGTACGATCGAGGATCTAGTGAAGCACTTCGTCTATCGCATTCTCGATCACCTGGGGATCGAACATTCTCGAGAGACGATGTGGAGAGGAGGGCGTGGGTGACGATGAGCGCGAGGTCGAAGATATCCGCGCGATCTTCTCCGGCGAGAGCGCTGTGGCGAAACACGCGTCTGACGCTGGAGATGATTAAGATCGAGCACACGCTCTTCGCCCTCCCGTTTGCGCTCTTAGGCGCGATTCTCGCCGCCGATGGTCTGCCCGATGGGCGCACGCTCTTTTGGATTCTGGTCGCCATGGTGGGCGCGCGCAGTTCCGCGATGGCCTTCAACCGGCTCGTGGATTGCGAATTCGATCGCCAGAATCCGCGAACGCAGAATCGCGCACTGCCGGCCGGGCGCGTGAGTCCGGGCTACGTCCGCGCTTTCGTCGTCGTCTCGGCAGCCGTGTTCCTCCTGGCGGCGGCCATGCTGAATCGGCTCACGCTGATGTTGGCCCCGCTGGCGCTCGCCTCGATCCTGCTTTACTCTTACACGAAGCGGTTCACCGAGTACTCGCATCTGGTGCTCGGCTGGTGCCTGGCCATCGCGCCGACGGGAGCTTGGATCGCCGTGCGCGGCGCTTTGGACAATTGGCTCCCGCTCGTGGTGAGCCTGGCCGTCATGATGTGGGTGGCCGGTTTCGACGTGATCTACGCCTGTCAGGACGTGGACTTCGATCGGCGTGCGGGCTTGCGGTCGCTGCCGGCGCGATTCGGCCTCCGACGCGCCCTTCGGATCGCGCGGGTCTTTCACGGGATCGCCTTCGCCAGTCTCGTGTGGGCCTTCCGCTTAGCCGGACTGCGCTGGTTGGGCGGAGCGGGACTTGTGGCGACGCTCTTGCTCCTCATCCGACAACACCGACTCGTTCGTCCCGACGATCTCTCGCGGGTCAATGAAGCCTTCTTCACTACGAACGCCGGCGTGAGCCTCATCCTTCTCTTCACGATGGGAGGGGAGGTGCTCTTGCGATGATGCCCGCTCACCCAGGGCAGGGGGAGGACATGGAGACATATATCACGCGTTCGGAACTGGCGCCGATCGCCGAGAAGGTCCTCGCCGGCGAGCGCCTCACGTTCGAGGATGGCGTGGCGCTCTATCGCTCGAACGACCTGCTGACGCTCGGCGCCCTTGCCAACTACGTGAGGGAGAAGAAGAACGGCAACGTCGCCTACTACATCATCAATCGCCACCTCAATCCGACCAACATCTGCTTCGTGGACTGCCAGCTCTGCGCCTTTGCGCGCAAGGTCGGAGAGGAAGGGGGATGGACGATGAGCATCGAAGAGGTCGTCCAGGCGGCCGCGCGCGGATACACCGATTCCGTGCGCGAGTTCCACATCGTCGGCGGCTTGCACCCGTATCTCCCCTTCCAATACTACGTGGACCTGCTGCGCGCGCTGAAATATCACTTCCCGAACGTGCATCTGAAGGCTTTCACCTGCGTGGAGCTGGACTATCTGGCGAAATTGGCAGGGAAATCCTTGCGCGAGACGATCGAGATCCTGAAAGAGGCGGGATTGGATTCGGTCCCCGGTGGGGGCGCGGAGATCTTCGCCCGGCGAGTGCGCGATATCATCTGCACGCATAAGATCAGCGGCGAGCGCTGGCTGGAGGTCGCGCGCACCGTCCACGAATGCGGTTTGAAGTCCACGGCGACGATGCTCTACGGACACGTCGAGACCTATGAGGAGCGCGTGGATCACCTGCTGCGGCTGCGCGCGCTGCAAGATGAGACGGGCGGTTTCACGGCGTTCATCCCGCTGGCGTTCCATCCGGAGAACACGCGGCTGAGCCATCTGCCATGGACGACGGGCGTGGACGATCTGAAGAACATCGCCATCGCGCGCCTCATGTTGGACAACTTCGACCACATCAAAGCGTATTGGATCATGATGGGGCCGAAGTTGGCGCAGGTCGCCCTGCGCTTTGGCGCCGATGATCTGGATGGGACGGTGGTCGAGGAGAAGATCTATCACATGGCGGGGGGACAAACGCCACAGGGCCTGACCCGTGCGGAGATCGAGCACCTGATCCGACAAGCCGGGCGCGTTCCCGTCGAACGAGATTCCCTCTATAACCCGGTCGCTCCGGCTGGCGTTGGTTCCGCGTGAACGAAGGCGAAATCGCCCCGTTGCCAAATGGAGGACTCTCGCCTACAATGCCTCCGCATACGGCGCGGTGAACGACAGAACGGACATGGAGAAGAGGCGAGTGGACCATGAGGTGTGAATACTTCGTCTGGACGGATCGGACTCGTCTCCCCTCGGTCTCGGAGGTAATCGCCCAGCTCAAAGAGAGCGGGTATCCCTGCCGCGTGCAACTGCGCGGCGGCGAGGCTCCGAACGCCACTCATTGGACGGCCCTCGAAGTCGAGGCCGAGACTGAGCGTGGGCGCGAAGTCTGCACCATCACGGTCGCCCATCCTTCGGCCGAAGAGATCGAAGAGTTGCGGCAGACATATGAATCCTTGCCCCTTCAAGTGAGGAAGGCAGCCCGGAAGTTCAAGATCGAAGCGGAGGCCGATGAGTATGGGCAGCCGACCGATTTCCATCTGAAGGTCATCGCGGCGCTAGCCCGCTTGACGCATGGCGTCGTGGATGACCCGCAAGAGAACGGGCTCATGCTCCTGGAGGAGTTCGAGGAGTACATGAGCTGAGACGTCCTCGGATCGGCCTCCCCAAACGACGATGGCTCTCACGATGCGCCCGTTGAAGATCGGGATCACGTGCTATCCCACCTACGGCGGCAGCGGCATCGTCGCCTCCGAATTAGGGAAGGAGCTGGCGCGACGTGGCCACACGGTCCATTTCATCGCGGCCGCTTTGCCGACGCGACTCACCGAGCTTTCCGAGCGCCTCTTCTTTCACGAGGTCGAGATGCTCGATTATCCGCTCTTTGAGTATCTCCCTTACGACATGGCGCTGGCCACCAAGCAGTTCCGCGTCGCGTGTGAATACGGGTTGGACCTCTTGCACGTCCACTACGCCATCCCCCACGCCATCAGCGCCTACCTGGCGCGTGAGATGCTCCGCCCCCATCGGTATCTGCCAGTGATCACCACGCTGCATGGGACGGACATCACACTCGTCGGGCGCGATCGCTCCTACTTGCCGATCACGCGCTTCGGCATCGCGCAAAGCGATGGCGTCACGGCCGTCTCGCACTATCTGCGCCGGACGACCTGCGAAACCTTCGGGATCTGCGAGATTCAGGTCATCCCGAACTTCATCAACGGCGAGGAATACGCGCGTCGGCCGCGCCCGGAGCTGCGCGAGCGTTTCGCACCTTCGGGAGAGAAGGTCCTCGTGCACATCTCCAACTTCCGCCCGATCAAACGGGCCCCCGATTGCGTGGAGATCTTCGCCCGCGTGCTCGAGCGCGTCCCCGCTTGCCTCCTCATGATCGGCGACGGACCGGATCGCGCGCGCGTCGAATGGCTCGTCGAGCGCTACGGGCTCACCGGGCGCGTCCATTGTGTGGGGAAACAACCCAACATCGTCGACTTCCTCTCGATCGCCGATCTGCTGCTGCTGCCGAGCGAGATGGAGGCGTTCGGACTGGCCGCGCTCGAAGCGATGGCTTGCGAAGTCCCCGTCATCGCCAGCCGCACCGGTGGTGTGCCCGAAGTCGTTGAAGATGGGGTGACTGGGTTCTTGCTCCCGTGCGGAGACCTCGCGGCGATGGCCGAAGCCGCCATCCGCCTGCTGCAAGATGATGCCCTGCGCCGCGAGATGGGCCGGCGGGCGCGCGAGCGCGCCCTCGCCCAGTTCTCCAGCGAGCGCATCATTCCCATGTACGAAGCCTATTACCGCGAAGTCCTCGCCCGAACATCGGAGGCACGACGATGAGCGAGCGTTCGACGAAGGCCCTGGCTTCCGTCTCAGCGGAGACCCGAGAACTCATCCGACACATCCTCGAGCACCTGGCGGCGACCTACGGTGTGCCACGGCTTCGCCGCGATCGCGATCCCTTGGACACGTTGATCGAAACCATCCTCTCTCAATCCACGAACGATCGGAATCGGGATCGCGCGTTCGCTCGCCTGAAGGCGCGCTTCCCGACGTGGGATGCCGTGCGGCGCGCCTCCACGCGGGAGATCGCGGCGGCAATTCGCGTCGGTGGCTTGGCGCGGATTAAGTCGGTGCGCATCAAACGCATCCTCCAGGAGATCGAGCGACGCACGGGCGCGCTTGACCTCTCTTTCCTCTGTCGGGTGCCGCTTGAGGAAGCGCTCGGCTTCCTGCGTTCGCTCGACGGCGTCGGCCCGAAGACGGCGGCCTGCGTCTTGCTCTTCGCCTGCGGGCGCCCGGTCTTCCCCGTGGACACGCACATTCGCCGCGTGGCGGCACGGCTCGGGTTGATCCCTCAACGCTGCTCCGACGAACGCGCGCACCAGCAGCTTGGCCGTCTCATCCCTGCCCGCCATAGCTACGCCGCGCACCTCAACTTGATCCGCCTCGGACGCGACGTCTGCCGCCCGAGAACCCCTCGGTGCGAAGCCTGTTGCCTCATCCAATACTGCGCGTACGCCCACGAGATGGGGAAAGTCTAACTCGGTGCGTTGCGCTCGCGAGAGCGACGTTCCCATGAGCCGATGTCTCGCGCGCGAGCGCGCATTTTGCTAAGCTCTTCATCTTTGGAGAAGACCTATGGACGACTTGATCGCCCGCATTCAGACGGCGCTGAAGGAGGCTGGCGTGGACGGATGGCTCTTCTACGACTTCCGCAAATCGGACCCGCTGGCCTATCGCATTTTGAAGCTCGACGAGAACCGCTTGGGGACACGCCGCTGGTTCTACTTCATCCCAGCAGAAGGCGAGCCCGTCAAGATCGTCCACATCATCGAATCGGAGCAGCTCGACGCGCTCCCCGGAACGAAGCTCATCTATCTGCCGTGGTCTCAGCTCCATGAACATCTGCACCGAATCCTGCGCGGATGCCGACGCATCGCCATGCAATACTCCCCGGACAATGCTATCCCCTACATCTCGCGCGTGGACGCCGGGACCGTGGAGCTTCTCCGCCGCTTCGGCATTGAGATCGTCTCCTCGGCCGACCTCGTGCAACAGTTCGAGGCCGTCTGGAGCGAGGAGCAGCTGCAGACGCACCTCCTTGCAGAGCCGAAGATGCGCCGGATCGTGGACGAGACGTTCGCCGAGATCGCGCGGCGCATCGTCTCCGGGCGCGCTTCCGATGAGTACCAGATTCAGCAGTTCATCCTCCAGTGTTTCGAGCGCGAAGGACTGGTGGCCGACCATCCTCCGATCGTCGCCGCGGATGCGCACTCGGCGAATCCGCACTACAGCCCGACGCCGGACTCAGCCTGGCCGATCCGAGAAGGGACCTTCGTGCTCATTGATCTCTGGGCGAAGCTGCGCGATGTTCCCCACGCCGTCTACGTGGACATCACGTGGACGGGATTCGTCGGCGATGTCGTGCCCGATCGCTACGCGCGCGTCTTCAGCGTTGTGCGCGAAGCGCGCGATCGCGCCATCGAGTTCGTGCGCGAGGCCGTGCGCGCACAACGCCCGATTCGGGGATGGGAAGTGGATGAGGTCGCCCGCGAGGTAATCCGCCGTGCCGGGTTGGGCGACTTCTTCATCCATCGCACCGGCCATTCCATCGGCGAGGACGTGCACGGCAACGGCGCCAACCTCGATAACTTGGAGACCCGCGACGAGCGCCGCATCCTTCCGCACACGTGCTTCTCCATCGAGCCCGGCGTTTATCTGGAAGGAGAATTCGGCGTGCGCAGCGAGGTGGATGTCTACGTGGGGGACGACGATGTGATCGTGACGGCTCGCCCGATTCAGACGGAGGTCGTGCCCATCCTGACGCTCCTCTGACGCTACGGGCGCAGCACGTATCCGACGCCGCGAACCGTGTGAATGAGGGGGCGCGAGAAGGCGCGATCGAGCTTCTTCCGCAAGGCATTGATGTACACGTCCACGATATTGGTCAGTGCGTCGAAGCGCTCTCCCCAAGCCTCCTCCACCAGCCGGGCGCGCGTCAGCACCTCGTTCGGATGACGCATGAGGCATTCGAGCAGGGCGAACTCCTTGGGCGTCAGGGCGATCGCACGACCGGCGCGCGTGACGCGCCGCGTCACGGGATCGAGGACCAGATCGCCGACGCGCAACCGCAGGTCCACCTGCTGACGGCGCCGCACGAGCGCTCGCGCGCGCGCCAGCAATTCCGCAAAGGCGAACGGCTTGGTGAGATAATCATCGGCTCCACCGTCGAAGGCCTCGACCTTCACCGCGACGGCATCGCGGACCGTCAGCACGAGGATGGGCGTCAGCACACCACGCCGGCGCAGCTCGCGACAGACTTCGATCCCATCGCGCTTGGGAAGGCGAAGGTCGAGGATGATGAGATCGTACCCCCGCTCGCTCCCCAGCTGCAGACCTTCTTCCCCATCCACAGCGAGCTCCACGACGTACCCCTCTTCCTCCAGACCGCGCCGGAGCACCTCGGCCATCTTCCGTTCGTCTTCGACGATCAGAATGCGCATCGCTCCCCTCCTCACGCCTCGGCTGGGAGCCTTCGCTCATAGGGGCCGCCTCGGGGATTGGAACGATACTCCCTCAACGCCAGGACGGGACACCCAAGCCCTCGTGGGAACAGACGCTCACTTCTTGAACAACCGATCGAAGGCCGCGCGCGGATCTTGACTCGGCATGGGCGACGTGGTCGTCTCCCGCTCCACAACCTTGCGCGGCTCGAAGAACTCGCACTCGTTCCGCACATCCTTTCGCGGGATGCGCGCGGGGATCGGCTCCGTGCACTCGAACCGACTTCGCGGATCGAAGTGAAGACAATTCTTACACGTGTGCAGATCGGCGTGACACTTCGGACACTCACCATCCACCGGGATGCCAATCTCCGCCGGGACAACGGCTCCACAGATCGCACAGCGAAAGACCTCGCGAACGGTCAGCAAATTCGGTTTCGGGAAATCCCGCGAGCGTCGAGCGGCCTGCCGCCATTCGTCTTCCAGATGCCTGTACTTTTCGCTCATACGCGCTCCTTTGGCTCTCACCCGGGATGTTGGACTCAGGGACGCCCAGCCCTTCGACTGGACACCACGAGCAACGTCAGGCGTCATTATAAACCAACGCGGGCGCGCTGGCAAATCCGTCTTCGTCGCGCTCGCGCCAGGTCCTCACGAATGCGGTGCCCGTGTTGCGCACCGCTTCGAAGCCTCTTCACCGTAACCCGGAGACGCGTTCCGGGAGAATCCTGTAGAGGACGCGAACCTCCCCCGGCTGACGATAGGGATAAGTCTCCACGCCCAGATACTTCTTCGCTAACCGATCAATGTGGGCGTCTGCCCCCTCTTCAGTGATCTCGACGACGCGCCCGCGAATCTCCACGTAGCGATACGGATTGTCCGGATCCAAAATCACAAGCGCGACGCGCGGATCGCGCCGCATGTTCCGATCCTTCACGCGGCCGCGCGCCGAATTCACGAGCACGTGCGCCCCATCGAAATCGCACCACACCGGCGTCACCTGCGGGGAGCCATCGGGCATGAGCGTCGCCAAGACGGCGAACGCGCGCTTTTGGAAGAGGTCGAGATACTCGTTCGGAATCGTCTCCGGCATCTCCCATCAGCCTCCTGAGCCTCGAAGTGTGAGGAAAACCAGTGTATCAGAGAGTCTCGCGCGCTGCAACCTGTGCTCTCGTACGTTGACGCCTGAGCGGTTTTGTGCAACACTGATCCCCGTATGATGGTCAAATGCCCACGTTGCGGAAAGCGCGTCCCCTGGGAATCGAATCCGTTCCGTCCGTTCTGCTCGGAGCGGTGTAAGCTCGTGGACCTGGGGATGTGGGCGTCGGAGGCTTACCGGATCGCTGGCCCATCGGTCGGCGTCGCCGTGAGAGAACAAACGGAATCGGCTGAAGGCGAGGACGAACATGGCGACCGCTGAGACGACACCGGAACGCTCGGCTTCGGCGCGCCTGACGGCTCTTGTGGTGATCGCCGGGATGGTGGCGGCCTGGGCCGTATACGCGATCTTCTTTCGAAGCGGCGCGCGACCTTCGACGGCGGCCATTGATGGGCTGCCGTGGGCGCCCAACGGCCATCAGCGCGCCCCCGACTTCCGCATCCGCACGCTCGAAGGCCGTGAGATCACCCTCTCGGATTTTCGCGGCAAGGTCCTCATCATGGATTTCTGGGCGACCTGGTGCCCCCCTTGCCGCGAAGAGATCCCGCTCTTGATCGAACTGAAGAACGCGCACGGCGATCGCGGATTGGAGATCCTCGGACTCACGATTGAAGACCCGGAGCAGGACGTCCAGCAGGTCCAACAATTCGTCCGAGAACTCGGCGTGAACTACACGATCGGCTTCGCCCCCGAGGGCATGTTTGAAGCCTTCGTCGGGCCGGGCGAACATCCCATCCCGCAAACTTTCCTCTTCGATCGAAAGGGGAGGCTCCGCGAGCATTTGGTGGGATATAATCCTCTGACCGACGCCCGACGGTTGCGGCGCACGATCATGCGACTTCTTCAAGAGTGAGCCGTCGGATGCCTTCTTCTGGAAGGCGCGACTTGTCCTGGGGCAGCCGATTCGATATATTTTCCATGCTCGACGAAGCGCTATGGGCCAGAAGGAGACGACCTGGCGAATGCGATGGCGCGCAGTGGCGATCGCGTCGCTGGCCATGTTTCTCAGCGCGACGGCCATCCTCCTGGTGACGCGCGAGCGCGCCTCGGGCGTGGTGAGCATTGCGACCGATCCCCCGAAGGCGACCGTCCTCATTGATGGCCGATGGATCGGCCATACGCCCCTGGTGGTCGAATTGACGGCGGGGACCCACCGTGTCGTCATCCAAAAGGAGGGATATAAACCGATCGAGCGCGAAATCTTCGCCGACCCCTCGGAGCCGGAAGCGAGTTACGATTTTTCGCTCGAACCGGTGATCCCCCTGGACGTTTCCGGCGATCGGCGGGAACGCATCCGCCAACTCAAGCTCCTAGTCGAAGAAGCCATTCGGCGTGGAGATTACGTCGCACCGGAGAACGAGAACGCACTCTATTACCTCAACCAACTGCGGCGTCTCGCCCCAGACGATCCCTTCGTCTCCGAGATGCACGAACGCATTCGTCGGATTCTTCGCCAGCAAGCGGAGACCTCTCGCCGTCGAAGGCACCTCTCCTAAGCCGACGGCTTTCTGAGCCGCTCAAGGCTGACGGTTCTGCGCGCGCACGAGCTCTCGCAACTTCTTCACCCGTTCGCGAACCTCGGCGGCGTTGGTCGCGTTCGGGACCTCTTCGAGATACTTCTCCGATTGCTCCAACGCGCGCGCGTACTCCCCGCGCCGCAGGAAGAGGTTTGCCAGATGCAAGCGCACGATCGAGACGGTCGGCGGAGGACCGAGCGACAACGCCTTCTGTAGCTCGCTCTCCGCGCGCTGAAGATCGCCCGTCTGTATGAGCGCGATCCCATGCAGCATGCGCGCGGACCAATTGGCCGGATCGAGCGTCACGGCCCGCTGCAGATGCGCCAGCGCCGCTTCATATTCCCGCTGAAGCAGGCAGAGGAATCCGAGATTCACATACGGATGCGAGGCCTGAGGATCCACCTCGATGGCTTGTTGAAACACCGCGCGCGCTTGGGCGAGATCGTTCAAACGGAGATACTGGACGCCAAGATCATTGAGCGCTTGGACGTAGCGGGGATGAAGCGCGAGCGCCCGTTGGAAATGCGCGATCGCTTTTTGCGCATTCCCCTTTCGCGATTCTTTGGCCCCCTTTTCGTACTCCTTCCGCGCCTCTTTCGGGATCGCTTCGGTCAGGCGCACCACGGAGACCGTTCCGGCAGCCGGTCGTTCGGAAGCCACGCGCTCTTTCTCGCGCAAGAAGATATTCTGCGTAAAGACGCGCGCAGCACGGCTGAAGACCTCGATGCGCTCGACCTCGGTCGCGTATCGGTCCGTCTCCCACACGACGATCTCGTAGGTTCCGTTGGGCACGCCGCGAAACTCGAAATTCCCTAACGAATCCGTGAAAGTCTCGGTCACGATGCTCTGCCCGAACGTGCGCAGCGTCACGCGAAAGCGCTCCTCGGCGGGCGCGCCTGTGGGAAGATAAACGCGCCCGCGAATCTGATGCAACGTGGCACCGGGGCTGGGCGCCGGTCGCCCTTGCCCCTCTTGACGCGCTCGCCCCTCGACGGCGAAGATCAAAGTGAGGAGGATCACATAGGTGGCACGCATATCCCTTGACTCCTCCTATGGGGCGAACGAGGACTCAGCGAAGCGGGACGTCCTCGAAATATCGCCGCAGCTTTCGGTAGGTCGTCTCCAAATCCTCGGGCAAGACGCGGGTCTCGGCAATCACGGTCGTGAAGTTCGTGTCGCCGAACCATCGCGGGAGCACATGCAGATGGAAATGATCGGCGATGCCCGCTCCGGCCGCCCGCCCCAGATTCATCCCGAGATTCAAGCCATGCGGGCGGTAGACTTCCATGAGCACCCGGCAGCAATACTTGGCCAAATCGGTCATCTCGTCAGTAAGGCTCTTGGGCGCGTCCGCGAAGGAGGCCAAATGCGCATAGGGCGCGATCATCAAATGGCCGGTCGTATAGGGATAGAGGTTCAGGATGATGAAGTTCTCCCGCCCGCGATACAGGATCAACGCCTTCTCATCGCTCAACCGAGGTGCTTCGCAAAAGACGCAACGCGTTTGCTCCTCGGCCGTCGAGACGTAACGGAATCGCCATGGACTCCAGAGAAAGTCCATCCTTACTGATTGATCAATTCCTTCAACTCCTTCCCCGGCTTGAAATAGGGCATGCGCTTGGGAGGGACATCCACCACCTCACCCGTCTTCGGATTTCGCCCGCGCCGAGGGCCGCGCTCGCGAAAGCGGAAGGAACCGAAGCCGCGCAACTCGATCCCCTCGCCCCGCTTCAGTGCGCTAACCAAGCTCTCCAAGACCGTCTCGACGATGACCTGCGAGTCCTTTCGCGCGAGTTCGGTCGCGCGAGCGACCTCCTCGATGAGATCCGCTTTCGTCAACGTCTTCTTCTTCGGCGATGGTGCGCTTTCGATCAGCTCGTGCCCTTCCATGTTCATAGCCTCCCCTACCGCAGAAGACACGCGCTAAGGTAACAAATCTTCCCCCACAGATCAAGATGCCCTGAGGGATCGTTCGAGCCATTCCAGGTAGGCCTCGGATCCCTCCACAATGGGAAGGGCGATGATCTCCGGGACTTGATAGCTATGTCGCTCCTTCACCGCCGCCATGAGCATCGGCCACTTCGCTCGCACCGTCTTCACCAGAAGCAGCGCCTCGCGATCCCGAACGACCTGGCCCTCCCACCAGTACACGGATTCGACCTCAGGGACGATCGTGACACACGCGGCCAGCCGTTCGTGAACGAGGGCTTCAGCGATCCGCTCCGCCTCTTCGCGAGAACTCGCCGTGATCACCCCCAAGCAATATTCCTCGCCCATATGGCCTCCGGACTCAGATGAGATAGGCGTAGATGTTCATCGGGCGCGTGAGCAGCGCGACGGGATCCTCGACGTTCAACACTTCGCGCACCAGAAACGCCTCCCCATGTTCGACATCAATGAGTGCCCCGTAGTAGCGCTGCCGAGCTTCCACGCGCCGCAGAAATCCTTCCGCACTGATTCGCGTCTCCGGCTCCGGACGCGAGGGATCATAAAGCTGCGAACGATGCGCCCGAATCGCCCGCAACTTCTCCTCGGCGAACGTGGTGATGTCCACGATGAAGCTCGGCGGGAGGGTACGAGGGAAGAGGAAATACGCCACTGCGTTCGGCCGATGGCGCGCATGCCCCGTCTCGGGATCGTATTTGGGCAATCCCGCCAGAAACGCCGCCTCGCGCACGATCCGGCTCGTATGCGCGTGATCCGGATGCGGATCCTCCCAATGATGGGTGAAGACGACCTTGGGGCGAAGCCGCCGGAGCACGCGCACGAAGGCGCGTCGCGCCTCATCCGTGCAGAGGACGCGGGTATCGGGCAACCCAAGCGTCTCGCGCACGACGACGCGCAAGATGCGCGCCGCTTCGGCAGCCTCGCGCGCTCGCTCCTCGGGCGTCCCGCGCGTTCCGGCCTCTCCTCGCGTCATATCCACGATCCCCGTGCGGTACCCCAAGGATGCCAACTTGAGCAATGTCCCCCCCATCGCCAACTCGACATCGTCGGGATGGGCGCCCACAGCCAGGACATCTATCGCCTCTTCGCTCATCGCCCCTCCTCACGGTTCAATAGCGCAGGAATGCGCCCAATCCTCCGGCAGCCTTCAGCCTCTCCGCCGCCGGACCTCGGACCTCTTCCACGCTCCCCCCCAAAGCGAGCGCGCGTTCCAAGACGCGGTTCAAGAAATCGGGCGCCGGTTCTAACTTCCCGCCGCAATACCAGCAGGTCTCGCGCTGCGGCTCCCAAAAGAGCGCGCCACATTGCGCGCACGCCGAGCCCGTGAGGATATGGTTACCGACGTACAGGAGCCGCCAGACGCGCCCCTCATGAAGCGCTTCCAGCGTCGCCGTCGGACCGATGACGGCTCGATCGCCCTTGCCGGCCGCCGTCAACAGGGACTCCACCAATTGCTGCTCCGCTTGCCGCTCGACCTGTTCCTCCAGGCGAAGCACCTCGGCGAGGACATCCGACGCCGAGGCCGTCACTGGGACGGAGATCGTGCCCGCCACGCGCTCGCGCAAGCGCTTGGGCAGGACGCGCATCAGTTCGCCCACGGCTTCCACCGTGCCCCCAACGATGAGCCGATCGAAATGGTAGCGCTCGACCAACTCCCGCAATCGCTCGGCCACATGCGCGGCGTGCCAATGCACATGCGTATCATGGTGCCGCTGGAGATTCTTCTGCGACCAAAGCCGATCCATGCTCGTCGTCACCGTGCGGCGCGGCACGTCGTCGAAGACCGCCTCGTGCTCTTCGATCTCGCCCAGGTGCACGGTGAACAGGCGTGCCTTCTCCTTGTCGATGAGGACGACGCCGTATCGCTCATATTCGTCGAGGACTTCGATGAGCGGTCGAAGATACGGCGCCCGCTCAAAGCGAACGACGTTCGGCAATAGGACGGGCAGCTCGCGATCCCACCAAAACTCATGTCGCACATCGGAGAAGAGGACCAACCCCTTCTTCCTCGGCTCATAGCTCTGCAGGAACCGCAACACGCGCGCTCGGTTCGCCGCGAACTCCTCACGAGCGCGCTCGTCCATCCCCTGCTCGACCTCCCGCAGGAGATTTTGCAACACCGTTTCGAACCCCCGCTTCAAATTGCTCGCCTTCGACTGATCCACATCCAGATACACGCTCAAGACCCATCCATCGCCTTGCGGCACATAGGCCCTCAACCTCTCGATATCCGCATACGAGACCATAGCGCACCTCCGAATGAGATTCCGCCGCTCAGACTTCGGCATCCGCCGCTGCGCGTCCCTGCTCCCGAATCCGCCGAACGGTGAAGCGGTAAATCTGGATCGGCTCATCCGGCCGAATGCCAGCCTTTGCGCGCGCATAATGAAGCTGTCGTTCGACGGTCTCGATCCCCGGCAGATCCGGCAGCAGCAATCCGCGCCGCCCGTCCTCAGTCTCCACGATGACACCATATCGCTTCGGATCGAGATGGTGCGGATCGGCGACTGGTTCCGGCGGGGAGAGGATATCCACCGAGAAGACCAGCTCCTCGAGCTCGTCCGCGCGCACTGGGTCGAATCGCGGATCGCGCGTCGCGGCGGCGATGGCATTGTGGATGACCTCACGCGCTACGTTCTCTTGAGTAGGCTCAATGGTCCCGATGCACCCGCGCAACTGGCCTTGACGCGTCTTGATGCTGACGAAGACGCCCGCGCGCTCGGCTGCGCCCCCGCGAAGTTGCGATGGGGGATCGAGAAGGCGTCCCTCCGTCACATACGCGTGAACGGCTCGCCGCGCGAGTGCGGGCAGATCCGATTCGCCCACCGCCAGCAATTCGGCCTCCGACGCATGATCGGAGTAATCGGCGAGCACGGCGGCCATGTATCCGACGCCGAAAGGCCCCTCATAGGAGAAGACCTCCGGACGATGCAGGGTACGTCCCAAAGTCCCATAGGCGATCAACAATGAGCGATAGATGTCCTCTCCGGCCTCTTCCCGCAGATCGGGATCAATGCGCAGGATGCGCTCGAAATCGCCGGCGCGAATCGCTTCCACGATCACCTCATCATACCGATGCGCTTCGGGATGATACCCGGCCGGCGCTCCCGGCTTCAACCGGTGACTCATATCGCCGCTGGCGCAAATCGCCAGACGGAGGCCCAGTTGTGCAGCCGCTTCCGCCAGGCATTCGCCGAAGCGAATATGATCCTCGAACGGTCGCAGCGACAGCCCGACAACCATGACGCTCGATCGCCACCCCGCCTGGAGCAGATAGTAGAGCGGGACCATCGTGCCATGATCCAATCGCCGCCCGGCCGGGACGAGCCACATCGGAAGGCCACGCTCATGCGCGATGGCAGCCAGGCGCGAGAGCAGGACGACATGATTAGGGACATCGAATTCGACCTGCGGCGCTCCGAAATCCCAGAAATCTCCCCGCAGCCGAGGCCCGCTGTAGGCGCTGAAGCTGCGGGGATCAAGCGGCGCGTGCGGACTGATGATGACGACGACATCCGGCCGCGCGGCAACCAGACGGCGCATCATCTCCTGGACACCACGCACCGTCGCCTCCACGTCCTTCAGGTGTTGCCCGCCGATCTCCGGGACGATGATCGGAGGGTGCGGAGACACTCCGGCGAAGACAACGGCCGACATAACCCACCTCGCTTTCTCCTCCCGGAACGAGACCGCGCCCGAAAGGCGCTCGATCGGCCTCATTCCGAATCGGCCTTCACTCGGCCGGCACGTGAGCTGCGACGGCCATGCTCTCGCGCACCAACTGCTCCAGCTCCTCGCGATCCAAGGTCTCACGTTTGATCAGTTCTCGCGCCACATGGTGAAGCGCCGCCTGCTTCTCACGCAAGATCGTCCGCGCGCGCTCGTAGGCCTCGGCCACCACCCGCTGCACTTCCTCATCAATCACGCGCGCCGTCTGTTCGCTGAAATTCCGCTCCTCCCCAAACGGGAGAGCGGCTTGCAGGAACTGTCCGGTCCATGGACGCCCATAGGTCAGCGGCCCCAAGCGCTCGCTCATCCCAAAGCGCATGACCATCTGTCGCGCGATCTCGGTCGCCTGCTCCAGATCGTTATGCGCCCCGGTCGAGACGTCGCCGAAGATCAACTCCTCGGCGGCGCGCCCCCCAAGCAGCACGACCAAGCGATCCTCCAGTTGCAGCTTCGTCAGCAGATACCGATCCTCCGTCGGTAGCTGCAGCGTCGCGCCGAGCGCGCCGATCGTGCGCGGAATGATCGTGACCTTGTGCACGGGATCGGCATGCGGCACCGAGAGGGCGCAGAGCGCATGTCCGACCTCGTGATACGCCACCCGCTCTTTCTCCTCCGGCGACATGACCCGCCCCTTCTTCTCCAAGCCGAGCAGGACGCGATCAATGGCGTTCTCGAAATCCCGCATCTCGACAGCCTCCGCCCCACGGCGTGCAGCCAAGAGCGCGGCCTCGTTCACGATGTTGGCCAAATCGGCACCGACCATTCCCGGCGTCCGCGCCGCGATGACGCGCAAATCCACATCCGGCGCCAATCGGATCTTCCGTACATGCACGCGCAAGATCTCCTCGCGCCCTCTCACATCGGGCTTGTCAATGATGATCCGTCGATCGAAGCGCCCCGCGCGCAGCAGGGCCGGATCCAGGATCTCCGGCCGATTGGTCGCCGCCATGATGATTACCCCCTTTGAGGGATCAAACCCATCCATCTCGACGAGCAACTGATTGAGCGTTTGCTCGCGCTCGTCATGAGCGCCCGCGAGTCCGCCGCCGACGGCCCGCATCTTCCCAATGGCATCCAACTCGTCAATGAAGACGATGCATGGAGCGCGCCGCTTCGCCTGCTCGAAGAGATCGCGCACGCGGGCGGCGCCGACACCGACGAACATCTCGACGAACTCCGAGCCCGAGAGGGCAAAGAAGGGCACCCCGGCTTCGCCTGCCACTGCGCGCGCCAGAAGCGTCTTGCCCGTCCCCGGCGGCCCGATGAGCAATACGCCTTTTGGAATGCGCCCACCCAACCGTTGATACCGAGCCGGATGCTTCAAGAAATCCACGATCTCCATCAGTTCGGCTTTCGCCTCGTCCACGCCCGCGACATCGGCGAAAGTCACGCGGTTCTCGCTGCTAGTGTCGTAGATCTTCGCCTTGCTGCGACCGAAGGTGAGCGCGCCGCTCCCCCCCTGCGCCAGCCGACGCATCCCATATCCCCACAGGGCGCCGAGGATCAGCAGCGGCAGGATCCAATAGAGGAAGAGCTGCTCCCACCAAGAGGCGCGCTCGATCACGCCGGAGAACTTCACGCGACGCTTCTCAAGCTCCTGGAGCAAAGCTGTCTCCTCAATGCCCGGCACGCGTGTGGCGACCACAAGCTTCTCGCCTTCGGAGAGACGCGCCCGGACCTCGCTCTCGCTGATCCATACCTCAACCACCCTGCCGCCGCGCACGGCCTCAAGCAGCTCGCTGTAGGCGATCGGCTGCGGCCTCACCCGCGCATACTGGTGGATGGAGAACAAGACCCCCAGCATGAAGAGCAAATAGAGGCCACTGAAGACCCACTTCTGCTTGGCGAGCTTATCCATATACCCCCCTCTCGGGGCGAAAGCCCCATTCTCCACGCCTCTCCTTCCGAAGGAACAGCATCCGTTACGCCGCCTTCGGAAGCGCCGCCTGGCCGAGGACCTCCTCCGGCGAGATCTCGCGCCCAGTTCTCAAATCCGGATTCCGGCTATCCACGAGGAAGAAACGCATCGGACGATCACCCAACCACCGCCTGAGCACGCGTTCGTCCGCGGGAGCCGGCACGTAGACCATCAAGTCCGGGTTCGCGCTCTTACTGCGCCGCACATCGCGTTCATCGGCCCAGACGGCGATGTAGGAGACGCCATCTCTCTGGAGCGTGAAGATCTCACCGTTGGCTCGCCGCAAGATGTAGAACATCGCTCCCTTCCCCGCCCGCGAGATGGGTCACCCGCGCGATTCGAGAACGACGAGGAGACTTCCGCCCTGACGCTGACTGTACACGCGCAGCACCGCTCGGCGCCGCCCGACCTCGGCGACCATGCGACGGAAGTCGGCGACCGTGCGAATCGGCTGACGATTGATCTCCTGGATCACATCGCCCGGCATTAAGCCCGCTTCCGCCGCCGGGCTCCAGGGAGCGACCTCCACGATGAGGACGCCGGTGATCTGGCGCGGCAGATCATATCGCCGCTCGAGCGCGGGCGTCAGTTCCTGAACCTCGATGCCGCCTAAGGTCGCCCCACGTTCGGTCTCTCCCCCAAACCGCGTGCCCGTCCGCTCCTCTTTCAGCTCGCCCACTTCGACCGTGAGCGTCTGCTCGCGCCCCTCGCGCAGGATCTTGAGCGTCGCGCGCGTTCCAGGAGCCGTCATCGCCACCAGGTTTCGCAACTGCTCGCTCTCGGCGATCTTCTGCCCGTTGTACTCGATGATGATGTCATCGCGCCGGAGACCGGCGCGATCGGCCGGGCTATCGGGAACGACTTCGAGCACAATCGCCCCACGACGCCCTCTCACCCCGTAGACTTCAGCCATCGCCTCATCGAGCGTCTGGATATTCACGCCCAGGTAGCCGCGCACGACGCGCCCATATTTCAGGATGCGCTCCATGACCTCGCGCGCCATGTTGATCGGGATAGCGAAACCGACGCCGGCGTTAGCCGGCGCGCCCCGCGTGAAGATCGCCGTGTTGATGCCGATTAACTCCCCCCGCATGTTCACCAGCGGCCCGCCCGAATTGCCGGGATTGATCGCCGCATCGGTCTGGATGAAATCGCCGTAATCGGCGATGCCGAGACTCCCCCGTCCCGTCGCGCTCACGATCCCAAAGGTCACCGTATGCTGCAGTCGAGGATCGAATGGACTGCCAATCGCGATGACGAAATCCCCTGCCTGCACGCGGGAGGAATCGCCGAAGACGGCCGCCGGCAGTTTCGTCGCCTCGATCTTCACGACGGCCAGATCGGTCTTCGGATCCGCTCCGACGACACGCCCCCGGAAGCGACGCCCATCGAAGAGCGTCACGTCCAGCTCGCTGGCGTTCTCCACGACGTGATGGTTCGTCAGGATGTACCCATCGGGACTGACGATCACGCCCGAGCCGAGCCCGCGACGATATTGCTCCCGCCGTGGGACCTGCGGGCGACCGAAGAACCATCGGAAGAACGGATCCTCGAAGATGTCCCATCCCGCGCGATCCGGGGTCTTCGTCTCGATCGTCACGACCCATTCCCGCGCTGCGCGTACGATCGGCGCCAGGCCTTCCAGCAACGAGATGTTCCCACTCACCGGCGTCCCTGTGGCCAGATATACGGGGACGCGCGTCTCATCCCCTCGGTTGGGAAACGGCGACCACTCCATACGCGCCGTGATCGCCGATCCCATCAGAACGCCAATGAGCACCAGCGCGAGCGCTCCGGCAATCCTCCCCGAGCGCGGTCCCAGGAGGGCACCGAGTTTCGTCCTGAGCGCGTTCATCTTCATCCTCCAGGCGCTCATTCGGCCACCGACACCTCCTTCGGCTGAACCGAGAAGGTGAGCCGGCCGCCATCTTCATCCACGATCACGAGGGAATTATCTCGCACCTCTCCCTGCAAGATCAATTTCGCCAGCGGCGTCTCCACCTCCCGCTGGATCACCCGCTTGAGCGGCCGCGCACCGAAGACGGGATCATACCCCCACTCGGCCAGACGCGCTTTCGCTCGCTCGGTCAGCTCCAACTCGATCTGCCGATCCCGCACGCGCTGCCGCAGGCGCTCGAGTTGGATCTCCACGATGCGCTTCAGATGTTCTTCCGTCAGCGCATGGAAGACGACGATCTCGTCCACGCGATTCAGGAATTCGGGACGGAACGTCCGCCGCAATTCGGCGAGCACGGTCTCCCTCATCCGCTCGTAGCTCTCATCCGTCCCGCCGCGATGTTCGAGGATCAAATGGCTCCCGATGTTCGACGTCATGATGATGATCGTGTTCTTGAAATCCACCGTCCGACCATGACTGTCGGTGAGCCGCCCATCATCGAGGATCTGCAAGAGGATGTTGAAGACATCCCAATGCGCCTTCTCCAGCTCGTCGAAAAGGATGACCGAATACGGCCGACGGCGCACGGCCTCCGTGAGCTGTCCCCCTTCTTCGTATCCGACGTAGCCGGGCGGCGCGCCGATCAAGCGAGCGACCGCGTGCTTCTCCATGTACTCGGACATATCGATCCGAATGAGGGCGCGCTCGTCGTCGAAGAGACACTCGGCGAGGGCACGCGCCAGCTCCGTCTTCCCGACGCCGGTCGGACCGAGGAAGATGAAGCTGCCGATCGGGCGATTCGGATCCTTCAATCCCGCGCGCGCCCGACGCACGGCTTCGGCCACGGCGCGCACGGCTTCCTCCTGTCCGACGACGCGGCGGTGCAACTCCTCCTCCAGACGCAGCAGCTTCTGAATCTCCCCCTCCAGCAGACGGCTCACGGGGATGCCCGTCCAGCGGCTCACGACCTCGGCGATGTCCTCCTCATCCACCTCCTCCTTGAGCAAGCGCACGCCGCCATGCCGCGCCGCCAGCTCCGCGAGCTGGGCCTCTTGCTCGCGCATCTGCTTCTCCAACTCGACCAAACGCCCATAGCGTAACTCGGCCGCGCGATTGAGATCATAAGCCCGCTCGGCTTGCTCGATGAGGATCTTCGTCTGCTCGATCTGCTCGCGCAGCTCGCGTAAGCGGGCGAGGATCTGCTTCTCCTCCTCCCACTGTGCGCGGAGCCGATCCGCACGCATACGCAGCTCCGCCAGCTCCTCCTCGATCTTGCGCAATCGCTCGCGCGAGGCCGGATCGGTCTCCCGCTTCAACCCCTCACGCTCGATCTCCAGTTGCATGATCCGCCGTAGGATCTCATCCAACTCCGAAGGCATCGAGTCGATCTCGGTCCTGAGCCGCGCCGCCGCCTCGTCCACAAGATCGATCGCCTTATCCGGCAAGAAGCGATCGGAGATGTAGCGATGGCTGAGCATCGCCGCCGCCACCAGCGCCGAGTCCTTGATGCGCACCCCATGATGGACCTCATACCGCTCCTTCAATCCGCGCAAGATCGAGATCGTGTCCTCGACCGATGGCTCGCCAACCAGGATCGGTTGGAAGCGGCGTTCGAGCGCGGCGTCCTTCTCGATGTACTTGCGATATTCGTCGAGCGTCGTCGCACCGATGCAGCGCAGCTCGCCGCGCGCGAGCATCGGCTTCAGCAGATTGCTGGCATCCATCGTCGCTCCTTCAGCCCGACCGGCGCCCACGACCGTATGCAGCTCGTCAATGAAGAGGATGATCTCGCCCTGCGACTCCTGTACCTCGCGCAGCACGGCCTTCAGCCGCTCTTCGAACTCGCCGCGATATTTCGCGCCCGCGATGAGCGCCCCCATATCCAGTTGAATGACGCGCTTGTTCTTCAAGCCCTCGGGGACATCCCCGCGCACGATGCGTTGCGCCAACCCCTCGACGATGGCCGTCTTGCCGACGCCCGGCTCACCGATCAGGACCGGATTGTTCTTCGTCCGACGCGAGAGCACCTGAATCACGCGCCGGATCTCATCGTCTCGTCCGATGACGGGATCGAGCTTCCCTTGGGCGGCGAGCTTAGTCAGATCGCGCCCATAGCGCTCAAGCGCTTGATACGTCGCCTCCGGCGTCGGACTCGTCACCCGCTGCGTGCCGCGAATCTGCTGCAAGGCCTTCATCAGACGATCCCGATCTAGGCCGAGGTCCAGCAACAAGCGTCCGGCCGCGCCGCCGCGCCCCTCTTCCAGGATCGCGAGCAGCAGGTGCTCGACGCTCACGTATTCGTCCTTGAGCCGCGCCGCTTCCTCCTCAGCCACCGCGAACAGACGGTTGAGCCGCCCGGTGATATACACGAAATCAGGGCCGGCCGCCGGACCGCTCACCTTCGGCCAGCGCGCCAGCTCTTGTTCCAGACGGGTCCGGACGAGCTTCGGGTCCACCCCCGCCTTCTCCAAGATCGCCGAGGCCAGTCCCCCCTCCTGCTGCAGGAGCGCCAGCAGCAGATGCTCGACGTCAATCTGTTGATGGCTATAGCGCGCCGCAAGGCTTTGCGCCGCGCGCACCGCCTCTTGCACCTTCTCCGTCAGGCGATTGAAATCCATAGACCCTCTCCCGACTCTTGATCTTTTCGGAAGCGCATCTCCGCGAGGCCCCGCACGACACTCACGATCGAGGGTTGAAGCTCGACTCGCGCGCCAACTGCTCGAACAAGCGACGTTCAGCCGGCGTCGGATTCGTGGGGACGACGATCCGAAGCTGCACGTATTGATCGCCACGCCCACCACGCCGACGGTTCAAGCCCTGACCGCGCAGCCGGAGCTTCTGTCCACTCTGCGAGCCCGGCGGGAGCGTCACCTCCACCGTACCGTCCAACGTCGGAACCCGAATCTTCCCTCCCAGCACGGCCTCCCACGGCGTGATCGGGACCTCGACGTAGACATCGTCGCCGGAGACCGTGAAGATCGGATGCTTCTGTAACCGGACCTTCAAGTAGAGATCGCCTGCAGGACCACCCAGGCCCGGTTCGCCTTGTCCCGCAAGCCGAATCACCGAGCCTTCACGCACGCCGGCCGGGATCTTCACCTCGACCGTTCGCCCATTGGGGAGCGTGACCCGACGCGTCGTCCCGCGATGCGCCTCTTCGAGCGTGAGCGTCAACTCGGACTCGATGTCGCTCCCCCGAATCCCCCAACCGACGCGCGTGCCCGTCGCCGAACGGCGCGATGCCGTCCGACCACGTAGCCCTCCAAAGAGCGTCTCGAAGAAATCGCTGAAACTCCCCGGCCCACCCGTGAAGAAGTCGAAATCGCCGAAGTCGATCCGAATCTTCTCCCAGTCCGGCGGTGGCGTGAAGTCCGCGCCCGCTTTCCAATTCGGCCCCAACCGATCGTAGAGTTCGCGTTTTTTGGGATCCCCCAGGACCTCGTAGGCCTCGTTGATCTCCTTGAACTTCTCCTCCGCCTGCTTATCCCCCGGATTCAAGTCCGGGTGATACTTTCGGGCCAGGCGGCGGAAAGCCGCTTTGATCTCCTCTTGCGTGGCCGTTCGAGGGACACCCAGGATCTCGTAATAGTCTTTGTACTTGACCGCCATAGCCCATCCCCCACAGGGGGTGGCTCAGTCCGGGCTCTCTTGGCCTCGCGGAGTGCGCAAGAGCGAACTGCGCCCTCTCATCCTCGCCAATTCAGGGCCTGAATCAACTCGGCCCGCGCGAGGTTCTCCTCTCGCCGCGCCGCGCTCAGCTCAGCAATAGCCCGCTGATATTGCTCCTTCAGGCGGTCGGGCGGACGAGGTCCGGCATCGCGCAACTGCGCATTGATGTCGCGCACGCGCTCCAAAGTCGCCCGCACGCGCTCGCGCGCCGCCAATAGCCGCCGCATGAGCCGCGCCAGCATCTCCTGGCGCGTCTCATATCGAGGAGCAACCGGCTCGACCACCTCCTCCTCAGGCTCGGATACCGCCTCCGAAACCGGCGCCCTCTCTTCCTCAACCTCTTCTTCGGCGATCTCCAAAGGCTCCTCCTCTACAGCGAAATCGTCCTCGTAGTAGTCTTCCTCGAGGACATCGTCGTAGGGTTCGACCGGCTCTTCATAGGTAGAAGCCGGCTCTTCCGGCGTGGGGAGAGCCGGCTCTTCAGCTTGCGTCTTCTTCCGACGTGGCATAGGATGCCTTCACCTCCACGAGGTTCCACGCGATCGCTCACGTGGACATCAATGACTGGGTTTGAACTCCGCATCAATCACATCTTCGGATCCGCCATCGGATCGGCCCGATGTTCCCGCGCCAGCCGAGGTCGCGTGCCCATAGGCGATGGCCGCGATCTGATGCGCGACCTGCTGCAACTCGGACGTGAGTTGGCGAATCCGCTCGATCCCCGCCTCCTCCTTGATCGCTTGGCGGATCTCCTGGATCAAATGCTCGGCGCGCGCGCGCTCCGGCGCCGGCACTTTATCGCCCAGATCGCGCAAGGTACGCTCGACCTGATAGGCGAGGCTATCGGCCTGATTGCGCGCTTCGACCAGCTCGCGCCGCCGCCGATCCTCCTCCGCGTACATCTCCGCCTCACGGATCATCCGCTCGATCTCCTCCTTGGAGAGCTGCGTCGAGCCGGTGATCGTGATCTTGGCCTCGCGCCCGGTCGCCTTATCGCGCGCGCTCACATGCAGGATGCCATTGGCATCAATATCGAACGTCACTTCAATCTGCGGAACGCCGCGCGGCGCTGGCGCGATGCCTTCCAGGCGGAACCGCCCGAGCGTGCGGTTGTCGCGCGCCATCTCGCGCTCGCCCTGCAGGATGTGAATGTCCACGGCCGTCTGATTGTCCTCGGCCGTGGTGAAGATCTCCGTCCGCCGCACAGGAATGGTCGTGTTCCGCTCGATGATCTTCGTCATCACGCCCCCGAGCGTCTCCACCCCCAGTGAGAGCGGGACGACATCCAACAGCAGAACTTCCTTGACCTCACCCGCCAACACCCCTGCCTGAATGGCCGCCCCAATGGCCACCACTTCATCCGGGTTCACCGACTGATTCGGCTCCTTCCCGAGCAGCCGCCGCACCAGCTGCTGCACGGCCGGGATGCGCGTCGCTCCCCCGACGAGAATGACTTCGTCAATGTCCCGCTCGGTCATCTTCGCGTCGGCGAGCGCTTGCCGGACCGGCCCGATGCAGCGCTCGACCAGATCAGCCGTCAACTGCTCGAACTTCGAGCGCGTCAGCTTCATCTCCAGATGCTTCGGTCCGGTGGCATCGGCCGTGATGAAGGGGAGACTGATGATCGTCTCCATAACGCTCGAGAGCTCAATCTTCGCCTTCTCGGCCGCCTCGGTCAACCGCTGCAGCGCCTGGCGATCCTTGCGCAAATCAATCCCATACTCCCGCTTGAACTCCTCGGCCAGCCAATCCACGATCCGCTTGTCGAAGTCATCGCCGCCAAGATGCGTGTCGCCGCTTGTCGCCTTCACCTCGAAGACCCCATCGCCAACTTCTAGGATGGAGACGTCGAAGGTCCCTCCCCCGAGATCGAAGACCAAGATGGTCTCGTTCTTCTTCTTGTCCAAGCCATAGGCGAGGGCCGCCGCCGTCGGCTCGTTGATGATCCGCAGGACGTTCAACCCGGCGATCTTCCCAGCATCGCGCGTGGCCGTCCGCTGCGCGTCGTTGAAGTACGCCGGAACGGTGATCACCGCATCGGTGATCTTCTCACCAAGATAGCGCGAAGCATCCTCCACGAGCTTGCGCAGGATCATCGCCGAGATCTCCTCGGGCGAGTAGAGCTTCCCCATGATGTCGAACCGCACAGCGTCATTGGGTCCGGTCACAACCTTGTACGGGACATTGCGGATCTCGCTCGTCACCTCCGAATAGCGCCGCCCCATGAACCGCTTGACCGAATAGATCGTGTTCTCCGGATTCAAGATCGCCTGCCGCTTGGCCAACTGCCCGACGAGCCGCTCCCCCGTCTTCGTGAACGCGACGACAGAAGGGGTCAAACGACTCCCTTCACTGTTGATGATGACCGTCGGTTTGCCCCCCTCCATGACGGCGATCACGGAGTTCGTCGTCCCTAAGTCAATGCCTACGGCCTTCGCCATGGTCCCTCCCTCCTCAGCAAGATTCGGCTGTCGGCCCCCTCAGCGAGAAGCTCGACTGCGCCGGCCACGGCGCGCCTGAGGCTTCTCCAACTCCGGTTGCTCGAAGGAGATCTTCTCCTCGTTCAACTCCTTCAACGCCTCAGTGATGGCCCACGCCAACCCTTGGCTCTCCGGATGCTTCACCAACTGCTTGGCGCGCTTGGCCACAACCGAACAAATCAAATAGCGACTGTCGAACTTTGAGAGGGCCTCCTCAGCTAACTTCACCCTTGTCCCCATTGTCCCTCCCTCCTGGTCGTGAGGTCTTCACGGACTCATCACGAGCCCATTCCCTCGCGCCAGGAGATTATACTCAATGAACGACCCGCGTTCAAACGCCTTTGATGCGGCTAAAAGCAGAACCACAAGCTTTTAGCCGATCCTTATAATAAAATATGAGTCCGAGTTTGTCAAGTCCCCACCACAACGCAAATCCTGCCGATTCCCCCTCCCAAAGACAGAATGGGGTGTCGAAAACTTGACAAAGCTAGACTCATATATTAGCATACCTTTTCGGAAACGAGCGTGTGTCTCATCCTCCTGAGCGCGGGCACGGAAGATGGTCGATGGGGTGAAGAAGAGGAAAGAGAAAGGCTACACGATCAGCGCGGTGTCTGAGGCCTATGGGATTCATCCTCAGACGTTACGGCTCTACGAGCGGCATGGGCTGTTGAAACCTTCCCGCTCCAAGGGGAACACGCGGTATTATTCCGAGAAGGACCTCGAGCGATTGGAGTTCATCCTGACGCTCACGCGCGAGTTGGGCGTGAATCTAGCAGGAGTGGAGATCATCCTCAACATGCGGGACAAGATGGACGCCATGCAGCGAGAGATACAGCGGTTCTTGGAGTATCTGCGGATGGAGCTGGGCGAGCGCTTGGTCTCGCAAGTGACGGAGAAGTTCGCGCTGGTACCGCTCAACTATAGTGCGTGGCTGCGCGCGCGCGTCTCAGCCTCGGAATCGGAGGATGAGCGCGATGTCTCGTTCACCTACATCGAACACGATCAATGAAGGAGAAGGAGGTGAACGCCTATTAGCAAAGAGGATATGATCCCGGTGGATGGAACGGTCGTGGAGGCGCTGCCCAATGCGACCTTCCGCGTGAAGCTCGATGGCGACGGCCATGAGGTACTCGCGCACCTCTCTGGGAAGATGCGGAAGAACTATATCCGCGTCCTACCGGGGGATCGCGTGCGCGTGGAGCTCTCTCCATATGATCTGACGCGAGGACGGATCACCTATCGCTACAGTAAGTGACGAGCGCTTTCGCGCTTGCGCTCTGCTGCACCCTGTTCACGGAACCCGAATGTGAGAGCCCCTTGGGCGAAAGAGGTGTGATGCCCTTGCTTGGGGCCTGCGGTTGAACGGCCCATCGCCCTGTCCGCCAAGTTTCCCCGAAGTCACCGTCTCGTTTCGCCAAACTCAGCTTGACAGACGTGGACCTCATGTGATATGAGTTTCCTGCTCTTCATGGAGACTTTTATGTCGAGGATGGGCGAGGTGGTCGTCCATAAGGAGCTGAAAGAGCTGAAGGAGACACGGCGGAATCAGATCCTCTTCTTCGCCAAACAGGTCTTCTCGCAGAAGGGATATCACAACGCGAGCGTCTCAGACATCATCGAAAGCGCGGGCATCGCGCGGGGGACGTTCTATCTCTATTTCACAAGCAAGCGTGATATCTTCGATAGTCTCCTGGACGAAGTCCTCAAGGAGCTGCGCCAACGGATTCGGCCCATTGACCTCAGCCCGGGTGCGCCCGATCCGCTCGCGCAAGTCAAGGCGAACATTGGTCGCGTCCTGGAGCTTCTCGTCCATGATCCCGAGCTGACGAAGATTCTCCTCCATCAGGCAGTGGGCTTGGACGAACGCTCGGCTGCCATGCTGCAGGCTTTCTACGACCGCGTCCTTTCGCTCATCGAGCGCTCTCTGGAGCATGGGATTCGCATGGGCCTGGTACGCCCTTGTCAAACGCGTATCGTCGCCTCTTGCATCTTGGGGACGATGAAGGAGGTGGCCGATCAGTTGACGACTCATCGCGAGGATCTTCCGCCGCTTGAGATCGTCGTTGAGGAGCTTTTCAACTTCGGCCTGCGCGGCGTCTTCGCCCGCTCGGCCACGTCGTGAATTTTTTTTACCTCCCCACTAGACTGACATGTCAGTCTAGTGGGTGTTGCGAGGAAGAGGAGGTGCGCTTATGGAGACGATCCAGAGGATCAACCACTATACGGCCTATCGGCCTCGCCCCTTCACGCGAGAGGAGCGGGCGACGGTGACGATCCTCTTCGGAGGGTTGACCTGGAAGCACGAGCGATTGATCCAGGGCGTGATGCATAACTTGGGCTACAAGGCCCAGCCGCTTCCGAACATCACGCGCGCGGATTTGGATGCGGGGAAGGAGCTGATTGACGTCGGGGCGTGCTGTCCGACGATCTTCACGACGGGGAACTTGGCGAATTTCCTCAAATCGGAGATGGCCGCGCTGGGTCGCGAGGAGGTCGTGAAGCGCTATGTCTTTCTGACGGCAGGGGCGTGTGGTCCCTGCCGGTTTGGGCAATATCATGAATCGTACACGATGGCGCTCGATGGGCTTGGCCTTCGGGACTTCCGCCTCTTCCTGCTGGCGCAGAATCAACTCGATCAAGGGGCGACCCACGGCGGGGGGTTAGAGATCAATCTCCCCTTGAGCCTGGGGCTTGTCTGGGCGATCCTCTGCGCCGATGTGTTGACCGACCTCGAATATATGACGCGTCCTTACGAGATCGTCCCCGGAGAGACGGATCGGGTCCTGCGCGAGAGCATCGAGTATCTGTACGACGTCTTCCGAAATCGGCCTCAGGAGAAGCTACGTGGAGGGAAGCTGAAGGTCTTCGCTTGGCATGTCCTGACCGACTACTTCACCGATGCCCTGCGCGACGTGCGGAAGCGTTGGGATGCCATTCGCGTGGATCGGCTTCGCGTCAAGCCGAAGGTGAAGATCACGGGCGAATTCTGGCTCCAGACGCATGAGGGCGATGGCAACTACAACATCAAGCGATGGCTCGAGCAAGAAGGGGCCGAGGTCATTCCGCCGCCGATTGCTGTCTGGCTCGACTATCTGCTGCATTCGCCGATTACCTCTGAGGAATGGAAGGGTGCCGAGCGCAACCGCAAGAAGATCGCGCTCATTCGAACCTTGGAGCACATCTATCACTTCGTCTACAATCGCTTTCGCAAGGCACTCGGCAATCTCCCCTACGAGCTTCCCGATCAAGAGGAGCTCAAGCACTTGGCCAAACCCTACTACCACTACGAACTACGCGGGGGCGAAGGGCACATGCTCGTGGGGAAAGCGCTCTATGCCTATCGGCATAAAAAGGCACACATGATTTGTGAGCTGTCACCCTACTCCTGCATGCCGAACACGATGTCCATTGGCGCGATGGCCAACGTGCTCGGCCGCTATCCGGATCTGCTCTATGCGCCGATCGAGGTGAAGGGAGATGCTGAAGTGCACGCGCTCTCCCGATGCCAGATGATCCTGACCGAAGCCAAGCGACGCGCTCATGCGGAATTCGAGGACGCGCTCGCCAAGACCGGCCTCACCCTGGAGGCGATCCGCCGCTATGAGGAGCGGCATCCGGAGGTCCAGCGGAGCACCTATCGTATCCCGCACTATGGCTATGCGGGCACGGCGGCCAATTACGTCATGCACCTGGCGCGGAAGATGCGGTGAGCGTCAGGAGGCCTCTTGACGAGAAGCCGTCCGCAAGGAGGGGAAGCGATGATCTGCGGCATGGATGTCGGCAGCACGACGTGCAAATACGTTCTGGCATCGCCCGAAGGGGAGATCTTGGCGCACGCCTACGAGCGACACAACACGCGACAGGCGGAGAAGGTTTTGGAATTCCTCACCCGCTTGGAACACGAGTATGGGCTGACGCCGGGACGAGACCGCATCTTCTTCACGGGATCAGGAGCTGGCTTGATCGCTTCGCTCGTGGGCGCTCGGGTTGTTCAGGAAGTCGTCGCCGTGGCGGCGGCCGTCGAGCGCTTGCATCCGGCCGTGCGATTCGTCAGCGAGATCGGCGGCGAGGACATGAAGACGATCTTCTTCACCGGCGACGGCCACTCCAAAGGGAAGCAGGTCCTCATGCAGAGCGCTTGCTCAGGGGGAACGGGCACGTTCATCGAGAAGACCGCGCGCAAGCTGCAGATTCCACTGGAGCAATTGGCGGAGATGCGCTACGAGGGGTATCCGCTCCATAAGATCAGCAGCAAGTGCGGCATCTTCGCCGAGGCCGATGCCAATACGTTGCTGAAGGCGGGCGTTTCGGTCGAGGAGATCATCGCTTCGCTCTTTGAGGCCGTCGTCTATCAGAATCTCGCGACGCTCACCCGCGGCAACACGCCGATGCCGGAAGTCCTGCTCCTTGGCGGGCCCAACCTCTTCTTCAAAGGCTTACAAGAAGCCTGGCGCCACCACCTGCTCAAGATTTGGAAGGAACGGAAGGTCCCATTGCCGGAGGATCGCGATCCCGCCTCGCTCATCTACGTCCCCAAGGACGCGCTCTATTACGCGGCCCTCGGATGCATCGAGATCGCGCGGCGTGAGCCGGAGCATACCGGCGTGTACCGAGGCAGAGAGAAGCTCCAGTGGTGGATCGAAGAGGGGCAGTACGAGGAGAAGAAGCGAGAGGGGCGAAAGGGCCTCTGGGCGACGCCGGAGGAGTTGCAGCGATTTCGACTCACTTACGGGAGCAATGGGCGCGCTGATTCTCGACTCTCCCCTCGGAAGGGGCACACAGCCCCTGATCTCTCGCGCGTGATCCTTGGATGCGACTTCGGCTCAACGACGGCCAAAGCCGTTTGTCTCTCGCCTGAGAGAGAACTGGTCTTCTCCTGCTATGCCCTCAGCCGTGGCAATCCCATCGAGGATGCCAAGGCGCTCTTTCGCCAGATTCGAGCGGCCGTCGGGGACGGGGAGATCCTGGCCGTCGGCATCACCGGCTATGGGAAGGACCTGCTCAAAGGGATCATCGGAGCTGATTGCGCGGTGGTGGAGACGATCGCGCACGCGACGGCCGGACTCTATTTCTTCCCCGATGCCGATTGCATCTGTGACGTGGGAGGAGTAGACGTCAAGATCATGATCCTCAAAAACGGCACGGTCTCGGACTTTCGGCTCAATTCACAATGTTCGTCGGGCAATGGTGCCTTCCTTCAAGGCGTGGCCGAGCGCTTCGGTATCCCCCTGGAGCAGATCGCCGACTACGCTTTTCGCGCGCAAGCCATGCCCCAATTGACGATGGGCTGCGGCGTCTTCCTTCAGAGCGACATCGTGAACCAGCAACGCAAGGGCTGGCAGGCCGAGGAGATCCTCGCCGGACTCTGCGCCATCCTCCCGCTGAACGTGTGGATCTACGCCGGCGGATTGAACAATCTCGCGCAGGTCGGACGAAAATTCATCCTCCAAGGAGGGACGCATAAGAACTTGGCCGTCGTCAAAGCGCAAGTGGATTTCATCAAGTCGAAAGTCCCAGAGGCCGAGATCGTCGTCCACCCGTATTCGGGCGAAGCGGGGGCCATCGGCGCGGCACTCATCGCCCACGAATGGTGGGAGCGCGGCGGGCGTACCCGTTTCCGCGGCTTCGACGTCATCGAGAACCTCACCTACAAGACGACGACATCGCCCGATACGGTGTGCAAGTGGTGTCCCGTCAACTGCCAACGCAGTTTCATTGACGTCGAATTGCCGGGTGGAAAAGGGCGTCCGTGGAGCAAAGTCCCTCTCCCCGAAGGATGGGAGCGCGTGATCGTGAACAATTCGTGTCCGAAGGGGCTTGTCGAGGACGTCAACGAGATGAAGGCCATCAAAGCCGAACTGGAGAAGACGAAAAATGCGTATCCCAACATTGCGGACTTTGTTCGGAAAGAGGGCTTCCGCCGCGTCGCCGCCTAAGGATCGCTCGTCGGTGCGCGTAGGGATCCCGAAGGTCCTGAACATCTGGAGCACTCATCAATTCTGGGTGGGATTTCTGACGGCCTTGGGGATCGCGCCCGAGAACATCGTCTTCAGCTCCGACACTTCCGAAGAGCAGTATCGCGAGTATGGGAAGGGGCGCGGTACGGTGGACTGCTGCTATCCGGTCAAGTGCATGAGCGGGCACTATGGGGAATTGATCTTCGGCCAGAAGAAGAAGATCGACGTCCTGCTGAGCCCGATGATCTATTCCCTGCCCTCCTTTCTGCGCGGCCATGTGCTGGACACGCTCACCTGCACGCGGGTGATGGCCGGACCGGAGAACATCAAGGCGGGATTTCTCAAAGAGCGGGATGTCTTCGCCGAGAACGGGATTCGATATGTCTCGCCGTTTGTCTCACTCGGCGAGCCGGAGAAGGTCCCGAAGCAGCTCTATCTCGCGCTCAAAGACGTCCTCGACCTTACCGAAGAGGAGACGGCGCGGGCCGTCGAGGCCGGATACCGTGCCCTGGAAGCGTTCAATCAGAAGATGCGGCAGAAGAGCCGGGAGATCCTCACCTGGTGCGCGCGTCATGAGCGCCCATGCATCCTCGTGCTCGCGCGCCCGTATCACATGGATCCGGGCATCGGGCACGAGATCGAAGCCGAACTGCAAGCCCACGGATTCCCCATCCTCTGGATGCAGTACTTCCCCACCGATGACGATCTCATGCACTGGCTCTTCGGCGAAGAGATTCGCGCCGGACGGATCAAGAGCCCCTTTGATATCTCCGACGTCTGGCCTTCATCCTACAGCAGCAACACGAATGAGATCCTGTGGGGGGCGAAAGTCGCCGCTCGGTGTCCGTGGGTCACTTGCGTCATCCGTTTCTCCAGCTACGAATGCGGGATGGACCAACCGACCTATACGCCGACGCAGAAGATCGTCGAGGCCTCGGGCACGCTCTATTTCAAATTCGGCGATCTGGATGCCACTAAGCCGGCCGGCAGCATCAAGATTCGCGTCGAGACGATCGTGCACTATGTCGAGAAGTACTCACGCGACATCATTCGGCGGAAGCTTGCGGCGTTACCCCCACACTGCCCGCTTCTGGAGGAGGCGCCCTCGACCTCCGAGAGCGCATCGCTGGCGGCCTGACCGACGCGCTTATGATCGCACGCGCACGCGGTAGACGAGTTTGGCTTCGGCACCGCGCGCGACCGGAACGGTGAACCGAATCGCGAAGGCTCCCGATCGTTCCCACGGGAAGGTCGAATGGACGACCTCCCAATCTCCCCCGACGGGCTCAATGACCGTGAGTGTGATGTCCTCGCTTTTGCGATTGCGTACGAGCAACTCATACTCGGACTCGTAGACGTCGCGACCAATGCGTTGAAATGCCGTCTGCCGGCGCTCGACGACGAGATCGAAGGCGCGTCCGACGTTGACCCGCACCCACTCCTCGCGCGGAGTGTGTGGCAAGCGATCCTCACCGAGGAGTTGTGGGCCGGCCTGCGGATCTCTCTTGTAGATGCGGACCGTTCCGGCCGGGAGCGGAAGGCCAAGACCGTGCTCCTGTGTGTTCTTGAAGCTGAGCGTCACGCGCACGGGTTCGCGAATAGGCTGCCCGGGCTCGACCGGCTGACGATAATAATATCCTTGCCCGGTCACCACGTACTCCTTCCTCAGGCTCACATTGCGAGCTGCCACGAGCGCCAGTTGTTTCGTCTCGTTCTGTTCGAGAGTCACCGGACGGTCGAACGCGTAGAGATGATACTCGAAGACGTCTTGTGGTTGCACGTCCGGGGCTTGAACCGGCTCCTTGCGAGCGAGCGCGTAGAGTTCGACCTCGCGGGGTCGCGAGGGGCCGACGCGCTGAATCTCTCCGGCCATCAGCCGCAACTCGGCATTGCGAAAGGCGATGCCGCTTTGGTTCGTGACCGTCGCCCAAACGCTCAGATCGGCCGTGCGTTCGGCGTCATCCACCATCATGGCGTAATGCGCTTCCCAACTGAAACCTCTGGCCAGGTAAGACACTTCCAGCTCTCGCTCGCTCCCGGCCTCATTCCGCACCGTCCACAGCAGCGCCGGCTGAACCATCAATCCCTCCGGGATCGAGGGGAAGCGAATCTCCGCGATCGCCGGCTGGATGACGATCTCATCGCCGATCTTCCACACGGCCTGACCATCACGATAAGCGAGGAGCAGGGCTTTGACCGGAACTAATTGCTCCGCGCCGTTTACCATGAGGCGACGAACGAGCGTCAGTTCCTTCCCCACCGAGCGTTCGAGCAGCCGGTCGGGCTTGAGGACGTCGTACGCGTAGGCTTGTTCGAGCACGGCGAATGCCGCACGGCTGTCGCGCGCCATCACGGAGATGGTCGCCGGATCGAGCGTGCTCGCCACATCGTGAACACGAACGCGCGCGATCCCGCGCGGCAAGCGCACTCGACGAATCTCACGAACGAGACCGAGGTCGTTCCCATAAATGGTCAGCGTGATGCGCTGCCGATCGTTTTGGGTCGTCGCCACGTCTTGAGCGAGAACGAGCGGCGCAGGAATTCGTCCAATCCCTGCGCAGAGCATCCCGACTCCAAGGAGACGAAGCCAATCATTCATCGTTCCCTCCTCCTCGAGATCCTTTCGCTCATACGGATGCCCAGAACCCAGCACCCGTTGTCCTGCTCAAGCGTACCGCACCTTGGTGCGCGCCCACAATGGCGACCCCCGGCCTCGCCAAGGAGGTGGAGAACGACGTCTCACGCCTGAGGTGCGCGATGTCGTGCGCTCTCGATCGTCCCTCCGGTGCAGCCCTCTCTCAGTCGAGATCGCTATTGCTGCACTCGTCCCCCTCACTTGGCGAGCGCCTCTTGAGCAACCGTGCGACAAAACGTCATCGTCGCTTCCCCCACTCGCGCTGGGGCCAAGCGTCGGTCGTCCCGCTAAGAGAAAGCAAGGGAGCACCGTCGCCGCGTGCAAGAGCAGAGACCCGGCGATCATGCAGAACCGCCAACCGATGAGGGGCTCGATGTCCCTTCACGCATAGCCTCCTTTCGCGAGACTTCGATTCGCGCGTGATGCGTTCCAACGCGCGACCATCCCGCCACGAATGCTGCACGACCACAAGGGGCGCCAGAAGCCTCCCGAGCGTCGAATTCAAAGCGCGCGCGTCGAGCGGACGATGGCTCTCGACGCCGCGAGCGGATTCCGTTAAGCTTATGGCCTCTTCAACGAGGATGGTCCGCACAAGAGCTGTTCGAAGGGGTTCCGGGAGGCGATGATGAGGACGCCGATCTTTCAGGTCAACGCCTTCACGGATGCGCCGTTCTCGGGCAATCCGGCTGCCGTGTGCGTGCTCTCAGAACCGAGAGAGACGTCGTGGATGCAGCGGGTCGCGCAAGAGATGAATCTCTCGGAGACGGCCTTCCTCTGGCCGGACGAAGACGGGTTCCACCTCCGATGGTTCACGCCGACCATCGAGGTCGAGTTATGCGGTCATGCGACGCTAGCGAGTGCGCACATCTTGTGGACGGAGGGATACGTCACCCCGCAAGAATCCATTCGCTTCTTCACGCGAAGCGGCGTGCTCGTGGCAATGCGCCGCGGCGAATGGATCGAATTGGATTTTCCAGCGACGCCGGCTGAGCCGACGCAG